>OGIE01003339.1_pt1 | contig 17479 bp, 18 predicted proteins | sample 1571581 | NCBI WGS metagenome assembly OGIE01 (sample SAMEA2582021, study PRJEB24529) | metagenome | biome: Human gut stool | place: China | collected 2011
CTACAATGGTACCGATTACAGTGCTACGCATGGTACCGATTCAGCGCTATCGTCAGTTAACTTTGATTGTTGAATATGCGTTCTTTTATTCTATGCAAAAGTAGGTGATTTGAAGAAGTCTACTCGTTTCTAAACCGTTACCTATCTAAAAAATAAATCTTGTAAGCTCCTTATTTCCAATAAGTAAGAGAGAATTATATGTCTTAAACAGTGGAAGGTTATGTGTTTTTTGATTCCGGCTTCCGAAATCCATTGCTTGAGAGGTTGATTCGTCATAGCTCTGGTCAGTCCTTTAAATACTCGGCCTGAACCAGGAATACCACATAGTTCCAATGCTTCGTTACTGATGGGTAGAGTGGCTTCCGTCTCTGTCTTTTCTGTACAAATTCTGATGTAATAGCCATTGTCAGGACCGACTTCAATATTATCCCATGTAAGCTGTAAAATATCGCTGATACGAAGACCGGTCATACAGGAGAATAATGAAGCTTGTTTCAGTACAGGAATCTTACATGGTGTAGCCGCCAGTTTCTTAACTTCTGCTAATGTGAGATACTGCTTTTTGACTTCTTTCCATTCAATCTTGTCTATGAAGTCATTCAGATTTTCACGTAGCATCTTCTCTTGATAAGCTATTTTCAGTAATGCACGGAAAGTTGAAAAATAGCCAGCTGCCGAATTCCTCGAAACACTGATATTAGGATGACGAATCTGTTTACAGTTCAGTAGATACTGCGTAAGCATCCGATAAAGTACACATTGTAAAGCCATCCACTCTTCCGTTACTTTGCCAATAAAAAGACCATGAAACGAATAATGAGTAAAGAAGAGTTCCTGTCTGTTTATGAAAGACAACAGGCCAGTGGTCTGACCATAAAAGATTTCTGTGAGAATGAGGCCTATTCACCCTCCTGTTTCCATTATTGGAAGAAGAAATTCGGCCTGAGCCGTACTTACACCAGCCATCCGGACAAGCTTCCCGATGATACGTTCATTCCATTGGATTTGCGTCGCAGGGGCAATCTCCCGTCAGGCGCGGGTGGCGACGTAACAATAGAGCTTCCTTCCGGAATCAGGATCCACCTTGACAGCCATGGAAACCCTGAACTGACATTTGGATTGATACACAAATTATGCGGCCATGTTCTGTCTGAATGATACCATGCGCTATTTCCTGTGTCCCGGAAAGACGGACATGCGCAAGGGGATCAATTCCCTTTGCGGAGTGGTTCACGACCGGATGGGACATGACGTCCGTCTGGGCGATGTCTTCATCTTCATAAACAGAAGCAGGACCACCATGAAACTCCTCCATGCTGAAGACGGCGGCATGGTATTGTATGTGAAACGTCTGGAAGAGGGCACGTTCCGGCTGCCGGCCTATGACAGCCGGAGCAGGTCTTATCCGATGGAATGGCGCGACCTGGTCATGATGGTGGAAGGAATCAGTGACAATCCGAACGAGAGGCTGAAAAGGTTGAAAGCCAGTAGAAAGGATGGCTTCTATTGAAAGTTTTTTCATGTATCCGGTTGCGTATCTGACGGAAAATCAGTATCTTTACATCATATAAAGAGATAGAAACGGATGATTCGGCAGGATACAATGGAACAGATAATCAGGAGTCAGCAGGAGCAGATAGCCGGTCTGCTGGAGACTAACCGTTCCCTTGTCGAATCCAACGGGAAACTGCTGGAACAGACGGATGCGCTGCAACGGAAGATACAGGAACTGCTCTCACAGATAGCATGGCTGAACCGCCAGCTTTTCGGGCGGAGAAGTGAGAAGCTGGCAGCCCTGGATCCCAACCAGCTCTCCCTGTTCGATTCCGTTCCTGCAACCGGACAGGATGAAGACATCCGGGAAGAGGACAGCAGCGCAGCGGTTCCTTCAAAAGTAAAGCCCGATGGAAAGAAGAAGGAATCCCGGCGTAACCGCGAACTCCTGGAGGGACTGCCGGTAGTTGAAGTGGTGATTGAACCCGACCGGGTGGATCTGGACCGTTACAGACGGATCGGCGAGGAACGTACCCGTACGCTGGAATTTGAACCGGGCAGGCTGTATGTAAAGGAGACTGTCCGTCCCAAATATGGACTGAAAGACAACCTGAGTCTTCCCAGGGAAGGTGAAAGCGGCGTAATCATTGCTCCGCTTCCACCTTCTCCTGTTTACAAATGTCTGGCCGGTTCCACCATGCTGGCCGAAATGCTCCTGCAGAAATACGAATATCACGTTCCATTCTACAGGCAGGTCAAGGAGTTCCGCCATCTGGGTGTCCGTCTTTCCGAAAGCACACTGAGCGGCTGGTTCAAGCCTGTGTGTGAACTGCTGAGACCACTTTATGACGAACTGGTACGGCTGGTTGTCGGCTGCGGATATGTTCAGGCGGACGAGACCACCATAAGGGTGATCAGCAAGGGAAAGGGGAAGGCCGACAAGGAGTATCTGTGGATGGTCAGGGCGGTCATGGAAAAGCTGGTCATCTTCCATTACGATGACGGCTCCCGTTCGGGACAGACTATAAGGAAACTTCTGAAAGACTTCAAGGGATATCTGCAGAGTGACGGTTACAGTGCCTACAATGTATTTGAAGGTACTGAAGGAGTGTGCCTCATAGCCTGCCTGGCCCATATCAGACGTCATTTTGAGACGGCTCTGGAGGAGAACAGAAGTCTGGCAGAACATGCCTTGAAAACAATACAGGAAATATATCGCATAGAACACTTTGCCGACTCCCGGGAATATACGGCGGAAGAACGGCGTGAACTGCGGCTCTGTCAGTCCGTCCCCCTGTTGGATTCCTTTGAGAAATGGATGGAAGGCACATATGTCAAGGTTCCGCCCAAAAGCCGGATGGGACAGGCCATTTCCTATGCGTATCCGTTATGGCCAAGAATGAAGGCCTTCCTCAAGGACGGCAATATAAAGATAGACAATAATCTGGCTGAAAATGCGATACGTCCTCTGACGCTCTCAAGAAAGAACTTCCTCTTCTGCGGGAATCATGAGGCCGCGGAAAATACAGCGGTCATCTGTTCACTGCTTGCCACCTGCAAGGCACAGGAAGTCAATACAAGAGAATGGCTGAACGATGTCATTGCCAGACTTCCATACTATCAGGAAAAAGATTCCGGCAAAGATATCCGGGAACTGCTTCCGGATGTCTGGAAGTTGAAGAAGTCCAACGAAAATCCAATTGAAATCTAATAGAGGTACAATAGAATAGCAAACTCTTCTTATCAACTTTATATTCGTTGATAAGAAGAGTTTGTTGTTTTATGAATCTACAATGTGTACTTTATCGGATGCTTACAGAAATCCAAATTCTTCATTGACGATTGCCTGTACTCTGATACAACGAATGGCTTCAGCCTTACTCAGCATCTCATTGTTGAAATCACGTTCAATCTCATTTTTAGGACGGGCATAGATATAAATGCCAAGATATTCCCTGCGACTCATTTTCATTGTGTACGGATTGCGAATAGCCGGATAATAGTCCAGGTAGAGAGAAATTCTGCCGTTACTGATAACTCTTTGTCTCAATGTTACGTTAGTACATGTAAGTGCCATAAGATTAATGTTTTTGGTTGATAAATTATTATTATCGGTACAAATTAAACTGGTGTTTTCTTGGTGAATACTCACACCGGAAAATAACTTATACCAGGATTATTCAATGATAGGATCTTCGAACAAATTATCGAGCTCAGCTTTGGATATAAGAGTATACTTTCCCTTCTTAATCTTGGGAATTTGATGATACTTGGTATAATGGTATAGCTGGTCTCTTGTTATTTTGAATTTTTCCATAGCCTCTTGAACTGTGTAGTATTTGGGTTCTTCAGCCTGACGTATTCCCTTAGCTATATCGAAGTGCTTTTTTGAATAATATACGGTAATACCAACTTTCTTTTTCGGAATGGCATTTTTATAAACAAAAGAGTATATAGCGTTAAGGCTCATTTGAAATTTGTCCTGAACTTCTTGCACACTGTACCATTCTGTAATGTCTGCATCTGGAGCCTTCGAGGAAAAATAAGCATCAACATGCTTTTTACTCCAGTAAGTCTTACCACGGTTGAATGTCTTTGGAATTTTATTCTTCTTAGACATAACAAAAATCCATGATTCACTTACATTGAATTTTTTCATTATTTCGGCTGTAGTATAAAATTCTTTGATAGGTAGAGTGTCCTTGGGCATTCTAAATTCATAAGGATGCCGTTTTAACATCTCATCTATATCAGAGCGTTTGACGAAAGATAATCTACTGCTAATTTTTGAAGCTTGAAGGTATCCTTTATAGACCATCTTATAGACTGCTTGTCTGGTAATACCTAAAAGAATTCCAACCTCTGAGAAAGATAGAAACTCTTTATCCTTAATTGTGATGATAGGTAGTTCCTCAATCCTATTTTGAGTATTCTCTTCAGTAGCCTTAATGTTTTTCTCTCTTTCTCTTTTTTTTGTAAGCTAAATTTGCACACCTGTGAGAGCAGTACTTTGTACTTATTTTTTGTGCTTCGAATCGTGTTCCACACCATTCGCAAATCTTTTTAATTTTAGTGTTACTTGCTGGCATATTACTCAAATTTTAAATGTTTATTTCGCTTTATTTCTCCCGTTATGTGTCAACTATCGTAAATCTTAGTAAACCATAGTCAACTTTCTCCACAATCTGTCCAGCGTAAAATGCCAGAATTTTGCTTCGTGGTACAAAAACGGTACAAAAAGATGATGTACAAAGCTTATAAATGACTAATATTGACAGTAGAGCAACAAAAAAGGCGCCCCGTAAAGAGCGCCATATCAATCGATTATAATCAATTTAATTCATTGATAATCAGATAGTTACTTGCCGATGCAAAAGTGCTTAAAAATATTCCCCAGCACCTCATCCGTCTCAATTGTTCCGCCCACGATTTCTCCCAAGTGATAAAGACATTCGCGAAGGTCTTGTGAAACCAGGTCACCGGAAAGTTGCATGGCCAGTCCGTCTTGTACGCGGTGGATAGCTTCCAGCGCACGGCTTAGTGCTTCGTAGTGACGGATATTGCTCACCACTACATCGTTCTGTGAGAGGTCAGGCAGGGCGGAAAAGTCTACCAACTGCTTCTGAAGCTGAGAAAGTCCCTCTTTCTGCTTGGCCGAAAGGGAAAGCACACATACGTCCTCCGGCAAATCGGGGAGAGCCACTTTCAGGCGATCAAACTGTGCATCCTTCGAAGCCGCAGTATCCATATCTGCCGATGAAAGCAAATCTGCTTTGTTGAGCACAATCACCAGGTGCTTACCTTTGCAGCGAGGAAGAATCTTGTCGGCCAACTGACGATATTGCTCTTCGGCACAAGTGGCATCAATAACCCAAAGCACGATGTCGGCCTGATCCAGCTTCTGGAAGCTTCGTTCGATGCCTAAACTTTCGATCGTGTCGGTTGTTTCGCGGATACCGGCGGTATCGATGAAGCGGAAGGTGATACCTCCAAGATTCATGGTGTCTTCAATGACGTCGCGGGTGGTGCCATGAATGTCGCTCACGATGGCACGTTCTTCGTTCAGGAGGGCATTCAGCAGGGTGGACTTACCGGCATTTGTTTCGCCAACGATAGCCACGGGCACTCCGTTCTTCAGAGCATTGCCCACGCTGAACGTATCTACTAAGTGATGGATAACCTGCTCAATCTGACGGGCGATGTCTTCCAGTTCCGAACGGTCGGCAAACTCCAGTTCCTCGTGGTCGCTGAAGTCGAGTTCCAGTTCCATGAGGGAAGTGAGGTGGAGCAGCTTGTCGCGCAGGACAGCCAGTTCACGACTGAATCCACCACGCATCTGATTCATGGCCATGCGGTGGGTAGCGACAGAGGTGGATGCGATGAGGTCGGCCACGGCTTCGGCCTGGCTCAGGTCCATCTTGCCATTCAAGAAGGCACGCTGGGTATATTCACCCGGTCCGGCGGCACGGCATCCTTGGCGGATAAGAAGCTGCATCACTTGCTGGAGGATGTAGCTCGAGCCGTGGCAGGAGATTTCCGTGGAATCCTGACCAGTGTAAGAGTGAGGGGCACGGAAAAGGCTGACCAGCACTTCGTCGATGATTTCTCCTTCGGGTGTGAGGATATGGCCGAAGGTGAGGGTATAAGGTGCGCGTTCGGCTAATGGTTTGCCGGAAACGGGCTTAAAGATGCGGTCGGTGAGGGTGATGGCTTCCGGGCCCGACACGCGGATGGTGCCGATGGCTCCGCCCTGAGCGGTAGCAATGGCACAGATGGTATCTTCAGTTTGTAATATGTTCACGTGTATATGTCTTTTTAAAATCCTTGCAAAGATACGGTTTTCGGGTTACATCCGGAAGCGGAGTCGGCAGATTTATGCAGGTTGGTAGAGGGTTTTCACCAGCAGGTCGACTGCTTTTTCGAGGTATTCACGGTCGGTTTCATCGAATGTAGCCAGCTGGTCGCTGTCGATGTCGAGCACGCCCCGCACTTCTCCTGCGGCTATCATCGGCACGACGATTTCGGAACGGGAGAGGGAACTGCAGGCAATGTGGCCAGGGAACTTATCTACGTCGGGCACGAGTTGGGTACGGGCTTCAGCCCAGGCGGTGCCGCATACGCCGCGTCCTTTCTTGATGCGGTAGCAGGCCACGCTGCCCTGAAACGGACCAAGGTGGAGTTCGCCTTCGTGTACGAGGTAGAAGCCTACCCAAAAGAATCCGAAGGCTTCTTTCAGGGCGGCACTGGTGTTGGCCAGTACGCTGATTTCGTTTTTCTCGCCTTCAATCAGAGGGGCGAACTGTTCGAGGAACTGAGCGTATCGCTGACGCTTGTCAGTAAGGGTGGATTTAAAACTTGCTTCCATATGAGTGAGTTTTCAGATATAAAAACAGGTCCTCCTCCGAAGAAGAGAACCTGTTGATTCATAATAAGTTTATTAGATTCTTTCAAGTACGACTTTAATCAGGTCGTCAATTTTGTTCTTGTATCCGGTGTTGGCTTCCTTGGCTACGCGGTTCGCAATGACCATGCATACGGTGGTAGCTTTGTGGCCTTGCAGACGTGCCAGTCCGGCCAGTGCAGAGCCTTCCATCTCGAAGTTGGTAATGCGGTGTCCCTGATACTCGAAGCTCTCGATTTTCTCGTTCTGGTGCGGGTCGGCCAGTGGAATACGGAGTTGGCGTCCTTGCGGACCGAAGAAACCGCCACAAGCTACTGTCACACCACGTACCATGTCTGTACCGGCGATACGGTCTACCAGTTCTTCGTTGGCATGAATCACATAAGGAGCCGGTGCACAGAGATTGCCCGTCCAACCTAAATGGTTAAGCAGAGCACGTTCCATGGGCAGGTCGCACACCGCGTTACGTCCTTCGTAGAAGTTCAGGAGGCCGTCGAATCCTACGGAGATAGCGGAACAGATGTAGGTGCCTACAGGCGTATAAGGTTGTAAACCGCCGCAGGTACCGATACGCACAATTTCCAACTGACGGAAGGTATCGTTTTCTTCACGGGTCTGGAAATTGATGTTGGCCAGTGCGTCGAGTTCGTTCATTACGATGTCTACATTGTCGCATCCGATACCGGTAGAGGTTACCGTGATGCGTTTGCCTTGATAGGTGCCGGTCACAGTACGGAACTCACGGCTTTCCACTTCGCATTCTTTGGTATCGAAATGAGAGGCTACGAGAGCTACACGTCCGGGGTCGCCTACCAGGATGACTTTATCGGCCAGGTGTTCTGGTTTCACGTGGAGGTGGAACACCGAACCATCTTCATTGATGATCAGTTCTGAAGGAGGAAAATACTTTTTCATACGCATTTGTTTTTAGTTAGCAAGTTAAGTGTTTTGTTTCTGTCTTTTTATTTGCCGATGGGTTCATGTCCGGCCGGGTGTGAATCAGGGCGGGCAATGCTACTTCGCATGTCGGTGTCGGCCTGAATGTTCTTCATCCGGTAGTAGTCCATGATACCGAGGTTGCCGCTACGGAAGGCTTCTGCCATGGCTTTAGGCACTTCTGCTTCGGCTTGAATTACGTTAGCACGGGCTTCTTCAGCTTTGGCTTTCATTTCCTGCTCCAGGGCAACAGCCATAGCACGACGTTCCTCAGCCTTTGCCTGAGCGATGTTCTTGTCGGCGTTGGCCTGGTCTATCTGCAAGGAAGCTCCGATGTTACGACCTATATCGATGTCGGCTATATCAATGGAAAGGATTTCGAAGGCAGTACCGGCATCCAGTCCCTTACGCAACACAAGTTTGGAGATGGAGTCGGGGTTTTCGAGTACCGATTTGTGGTTTTCGGAAGAACCGATGGAGGAGACGATACCTTCGCCTACACGAGCCAGTACGGTGTCTTCACCGGCACCACCCACCAGTTGGCGGATGTTGGCGCGTACGGTTACACGAGCCTTGGCTATCAACTGGATACCGTCCTTGGCTACAGCGGTCACAGGAGGTGTGTCAATGACTTTCGGGTTAACCGACATCTGTACGGCCTCGAACACGTCGCGTCCGGCCAGGTCGATTCCGGTAGCCATCTGAAAAGACAGGTCGATGTTGGCCTTTGATGCCGATACCAGCGCGTGTACCACCTTTTCCACGTGTCCGCCGGCCATGTAGTGAGCTTCCAACTCGTCGCGCGTAATGGTGCTCAGTCCGGCCTTGTGGGCTTCAATCATGGCAGGTACGATGACGTAAGGCGGTACGTTACGGATACGCATCAGGAACAGCTGGATAAGCGAAATCTTTACTCCTGACACCTTGGCCGAAAGCCAAAGAAAGAAAGGTACATAGTGAAAGAATATGACCAGGAAGATAATGGCACCTCCGGCCAATATAAACGGAAGATAAGCGGGATTAATCATATAACTTAGATTTAAAAGTGAATACAAAAAGGGAGAAGGGGATTAGGCCTGCTTCACATAAACAGTAGTTTCGTTGATACGGACAATTTCTACCGGTGTTTTTTCGTCGATGAATCCGTCGGCCGATTGTACCTCGATGATGTGTCCGTTGAAGTCGGCATTACCTATCAGGGTCAGGCGGGTGACGCTCATGCCTTTGTCACCGGGTTTCAGGTCCATTCCTTCAAAAGGTGAGGGACGGTAGTCGAGCGTTTTCTTCAGCGACAGGCGGTCTACGGTCTTTGAGCGCATGAACCACCACGTGACGCCGATGATGCCCAACAGGGAAACTCCTAAGGTAATGAATCCTGCCTCCGAACCGAGTGATGTAAAGGCGGAATAGATGGCATACAGGATGCATACCGCCGACCCGATTCCCGCTATGCTGATGCCGGGAATCAGGAAGACCTCTATGGCAAAAAGTATCAATCCGCCTACGATGAGTGCAATGATAATCAGTGTTTCCATGGTTATGTGAATATTAAGGATTTTTGAGTTTGCGGATTTCCGTGTTCCGGATGTCGAGGGTCAGACGAGCTATCTCCTCGCGCAATTCCTTTACCCGTTTTTCCTGATCTAGTATGCCGGGAGTCAGCTGACCTTTTGTACTCTGATTACCAGAAGCGTACTTGGCCCGTACTCTGTCAAGTGCATCAATCATCGTATCCAAATCCTTTTCCTTCTGCTGGAGCAACTGGAATTTCTTCCGTGCATCGACCGAACGGAAATCGCCAAGGGTGTGATAAATAGCGTTATCGTCCACTACGAAACGGAAATCACCTTTCTTTTGGGTTTCATTGCCTCCGTACATCACTTGGGCCAGTTGCTGTTTGGCGATGCGTACCTTGTCGGCATCGTTCCAGGTGTGACGGATACCATTCAGCATGGCAACGTTGGTCAGCAGCGCAGGATCGGTGGTGTCATAGTCGTACACCCGCTTGGAATTGTTGGGGGCAAACACGTACACACAGACTTTTCCTTCCGGCTGATAGCGGTCGGAAGCAAACCAGCCCAAGTCGTTGAAATCGTCGATGGCATACATGTAATCATTGAAAGGAGAGTTGAACGGGAATCCCATGTTATCAGGTTTCAGGTAGCTTCCATCCTCTGCGTCATAGCGGGTAATAAAAATATCGTATCCGCCTAAACTGGCTTCGCCCTTGGCTGCAAAATACAAGGTAATACCATCGGAGTTCATGAACGGATAGTTCAGGTCGCTGCCCAGGTCTTCCAGTCCTTTAACCTTTTCAGGAACGCTCCAGTCGCCACCTAATGTAGCACTGGTGTACAGCACTTTCTGGTTGGTTCCCGGCAAACGGTGAGAGAGGATTTTCTTATCCTTCATTCCATTGGTAAACTCCGTACAATCGCTTTCTCCTGTCAGACCGATTTTTCCGGATTCTTCGTGGATTTTATAAGCTTCAAGGAAATTCGCTTTATCAACTACGAAACTGTCGATAACAGCCAAATTCTCTACACCTCTTATCATGCGGGAGCCCATGCGGTAATGCTCCATCAAGCCTTCCACCTCAGAAACGTCACGTTTCTTTCTTTCCAGCCAGTAGATATGTTCATCCAGATTTTCAATGGCTTCGTCGAAACGGTAGAGGTCAGCATACGCTTTACTCAGGTAAAGATAACCGTTGATTACTTTACGTTCGGCACTCTTTTCCAGATAAGGAAGTGATTCCTGCAGTTCGCCTGTCTCGTAACAGCATGCGCCGTACCAGAAATTGTAATTGGCATTCGAAGGAGACTGTTTCACCAGGCGCTTGAACACGGGTTTGGCCTTGTCGAATTCTTTATTGTTGAACCATTTCTGTGCCTGGCTTAAGCTTTGGGCAGAAGTTCCTCCTGCGCAACAAAGAGCCAGCAGAGGAAGCAAATATCTTTTTTTCATCGTTTCTGTGTCTAAAAGTTTCTCAAATGTAGGAATATTCTTGGAATTATGCCATTTTCTGTTCTGCTATTTTTCATTCAGGCAGAACTTTTGTGTGTTTATTTTTGCGAATGTAGTAAATAAAGTGCTATTGTCAAAGCGTACGCTTGGCCTGACTTGATAAAAATCTGTAACGAGGACCTGTGGTTTGGGTGTTTTTTCGTAAATTCGTCGCCGTTTTAACAACATACGATATGGGAAAAATGACGGAAGAAGACCGCTGGTTGATGCGCCGCATCAACCAGCGGTTTATGAAAGGAGTGATGAATTACAAGCTGATAGAAGAAGGCGACCGTATTCTGGTGGGTCTTTCGGGAGGAAAGGATTCGCTGGCCTTGCTGGAGTTGCTGGCCCGACGTTCGCGCATCTACAAGCCGAAGTTTTCGGTGGTGGCGGCGCACGTGGTGATGAAGAACATTGCTTATGAATCCGACCAGACTTACCTGCGCGAATATGCCGAAAGTTTGGGAGTGCCTTACGTGTGTTATGAAACGGAATTCGATCCGTCGACCGATACGCGGAAGTCGCCGTGCTTCCTCTGCTCATGGAATCGCCGCAAAGCTCTTTTCACCGTAGCCAAAGAGCAGGGATGCAACAAAATCGCTTTGGGACATCACATGGACGACATACTGGAAACCCTGCTGATGAACATGACCTTTCAGGGAGCATTCAGCACCATGCCGCCGCGCCTGGTGATGCGTAAGTTCGACATGACCATTATCCGCCCCATGTGTCTGGTACACGAGGCCGACCTGAAAGAGATGGCCGCTCTCCGTGGTTTCCGCAAGCAGGTGAAGAACTGCCCGTACGAGAAAGATTCTCACCGTTCGGATATGAAAGAGGTGCTGGCACGCCTGGAAGCCATGAATCCGGAGGCTCGCTATAGTTTATGGGGAAGCATGAACAACATCCAGTACGATATGCTTCCGATAGAAATAGAAGAAAACGGCTCACTCAAATAAATGTCAGTCGGCAGAATGAAGAATCACCTGTTTGCCGGACATGGTGACTTTTCCTTCGGCAATCAGTTCAGACAAGGCACGAGCCAGTGACGGACGTGCCACTCCTAAAATAAAGGCTACTTCCTGCTGGTTGTGGATGCCTCCGTGCATTTTCAGGTAGTTCAGCAGGCGTGATTTCAAGCTTTGCAAGGCAAACTCGTTCAATTTTCGACTCAGGAACAAACTCCGGTCGGATATCGTGGCAATGAAATTCCGCATTACAGCCGGCTGGGCATGCATGAACTCCTCAAAACGTGTCCGGTCCATGACAAGTACCTCACAAAGTTCTGTGGCTTCCACATTCACCGGGAAACGATTCTCCGAGGCATAGATAAAAGCCGGTGCCAGAATGTCGGGTGCCTTAATCCAGTCTATGGTGAGCTGCTTGCCCTCGGCATTCTCCATTTGTGTCCTCACGTGCCCCTTTATCAGAATAAACAAGGAGCGGCACACGTCACCCTGACGGGCAATGAATTCTCCTTCCTTATATGTGCGCAGACTGTTCGGGGCTTCACGGAGCAACTGATAAAGTGCCTCCGGGTCACAGCCTTCAAACAGGCTCATTCGGTTCAAAATTTCGGTATGCATCTTTCTTTTAACTTTTCTTTGGGTTGTGTGTCACATAAGTGACAGAAATCCCGTGCAGGATTCCTCATCTTTGCGCAAACTTAATGAAAAATCAATAATAACCCAAGAAAGAATATGGAAGGAAATATGTTTTGTTATCAGTGTCAGGAAGCGGTTAAAGGCACTGGATGTGTGTTGAGAGGAGTATGCGGAAAGAAAGATACCACCGCACGCTACATGGACTTGTTGCTCTTTGTGGTGCGTGGTGTATCGGTGGCATCCGATGCCTTGCGCACGAAGGAATACGAAGTGGAAGCCGGTACGAATGAGTTTGTCACCGACGCACTTTTCTCAACAATTACCAATGCCAATTTTGACGATGAAAGTATCCTGGCTCGTGTGAGAAAGGGACTGGAACTGCGCGATCGTCTGAAGGCATGTGCCGTGGAAGCAGGTATCGTCCTACCGGAAGCAGATGAACTGACATGGAACGGTAAAGAGGAAGAATACCTGTCCAAGTCAGCTTCCGTAGGAGTGTGGAGAGAACCGAACGAGGACCTTCGCTCGTTGAAAGAACTGCTGATGTACGGACTGAAGGGAATGGCAGCTTACCACGAACATGCCATGCGTCTGGGATTTGCCGACGAGGCCATTCATGCCTTTATGCAATCGGCTTTGGCGCGTATCACCACACAAACAATGGGAGCGGATGAACTGGTGGCTCTGGTACTCGAGGCCGGACAGCACGGAGTGCAGGTAATGGCTTTGCTGGACCGTGCCAACACCACTCGCTACGGGCATCCGGAACTGACGAAGGTAAACATCGGAGTAGGGAAGAATCCAGGTATCCTGATCAGCGGACATGACTTGCACGACCTGGAGGAGCTTTTGCGCCAGACTGAAGGTACGGGAGTAGATATATACACGCATAGCGAAATGCTCCCGGGGCACTATTATCCGGCCTTCAAGAAATACAAGCATTTTGTAGGGAACTATGGAAATGCCTGGTGGAAGCAGCGTGAAGAGTTTACGGCATTCAACGGCCCGATTGTATTTACCACCAACTGTATCGTGCCGCCGCTGGAAAATGCGACTTATAAGGAGCGGATGTTTACGGCTAATTCGACGGGGTATCCCGGATGCAAGCATATTGCCACGGATGCCGACGGCCACAAGGATTTTTCAGAGGTCATCGCACTGGCCAAACAATGCCAGCCGCCTGTAGAGCTGGAGCAGGGAGAGATTATCGGAGGATTTGCCCATAATCAGGTAATGCAGCTGGCTGATAAGGTAGTAGAAGCCGTGAAGAGCGGTGCCATTCGCAAGTTTGTGGTCATGGCCGGATGCGACGGACGCATGAAGAGCCGCGACTACTATGCCGACTTTGCTCAGGCACTTCCGAAAGATACGGTCATCCTTACGGCTGGTTGCGCGAAGTACCGTTACAACAAGCTTCCGTTAGGCGATATTCAAGGAATTCCCCGTGTGCTTGATGCCGGACAATGTAACGACAGCTACTCACTGGCCATCATTGCCCTGAAGCTGAAGGAAGTCTTCCAGTTGAACGACATCAACGAACTCCCTATCGTGTACAACATTGCCTGGTACGAACAGAAGGCGGTCATCGTCCTGCTGGCCCTGTTGAGCCTGGGCGTGAAACATATTCACCTGGGGCCTACCTTACCGGCTTTCCTCTCACCAAACGTTGCCAAAGTACTGGTAGAACAGTTCGGCATCGGAGGCATTACTACCCCCGAAGCGGACATGAAACTGTTCGGTATCTGTTGACGGCTTAATACGATTTCTCGTTAGCCAGATTCCAGGCGTTAAGGAAAGAAGCCTTGGTAATTTCCACCACCTTCTCCCAGTTCAGCTTGTCGGCATGGTCAGAAGGCTGGTGATAATCCGGATGTCCGTCAGTGTGATACCAGATGATGGGAATGTCGTGTACGGCAAACGAAGCATTGTCGCTTCCTCCCACCGGACGGTCCCACGGGCGGTAATCCGGTTGCAGTTTCAACCCGTAACGGGCAATGTCATCCTTGAGCCACTGGCCCAGTGCCGGATGTGCTTCCGTATAGAAATACACCACGTGCTCAGGTTGTTCCGGCCGATTGTTCCGGCCAATCATATCGAAATTCAAATAACCTTTGATATCCTTTATAAAATCGCAGTGCTGCATGAAATACTTAGAGCCTAAGAGTCCTTTCTCTTCTCCATCCCAGAATGCGATGATGACGTTGCGCAGGGGCTTTTTGCCACTGGCCTGAAAAGCACGGGCAATCTGCATCACGGCCGATACACCCGACGCATTGTCATCGGCTCCGTTGTAGATTTTGTCGCTTGCCAGTGTTTCATCAATTCCTAGATGGTCGAAATGTGCGCCTACCACTACGTACTCATTGGTCCGTTCTCCCGGAATCATGCCCAACACATTGGCCATGCGGAACGAACGGTGCGTACCCTGTTTCAACTGGGCAATGGAATCAGGATGTACCTGCCAACGGCCTTTCTGCTGCCGTTCCTTGGCACAGGCTTCGAAAGGCTGGTAATACGAATCATCATACAGAGGAGCAATGCCGGCTTCCTGAAGACAGGAAACCAGGTAGCGGGCTGCCACGCGCGAACCAATCATGCCGGCTTCACGTCCTTGCAGCGCGTCATCGGCCAGAAAGCCTACAATGGCCTCGGCTGAAGGGCGGTTGATACTCTTCAGACCTTTTTCTACGGCGGTCTGTGCCTGAAGGAAAGATGTACCGCATGAGCCTATCGCCCACACCAGTAGGAGAGAAGTGATTGTCTTTTTCATAATGAGAGCAAAAATAGGCAGAACTTATGAATTTCACAAACTTATCCTAAAAATTGAGATTGATTCCAGCCATCACAATGGCACGCGGCATGGGATATCCGGCATTGATTTCATATTTCTGTGCCAACAAGTTTTCACCACGGGCCCAGATGTCCAGCCAGCGGTTCACACGGAAGGTGGCACGCAGGTTCCAAAGCACGAAATCTTCAGTCACCACGGGGTCCGTCTGCGTATAAAGTCCGGCAATGTATTGCAGACCCGTAGATACGTTCCACCGCCCTTGCGAGAAACTGGCTCCGGCGTAAAGCTTATGTTCCGGAGCGGCGATGACCGGATTCTTCATGTGAAGGTAACTGTAATTTCCGTCTACCGACCAGTGGCAGTCGATACGGTAGGCAGCCTGTACTTCTACACCCGCATTCTCTATCTCTCCGGAGTTCTGGTTCAGCATACCGCTTCCGTGAGGATTCGGCAACGTCTGGATAAGGTTCTTTCCGTCAATAAAGAACAGATTGACGCCATACTGCAGCCTGCCATTCATCAGTCGCTGTGAGAAGGCCAGCTCATAGTTCCACATAGATTCCGGTTGCAGGTCAGGATTTTGTGGCGGAAACATGTACATTTCCCGAAGAATGGGGTAGCGGAAGCCTTTTGAAGCCGATGCCTTCAGTTCCATAGCTTGTGGCAGATGAAAAGCCAGACCGACCTGCGGCACACATTCCGTTCCCACACGCGAATGATGGTCTACCCGAAGTCCGGCATTGAACGTCAGCCACGAACGAATGTCCTGACGCAAATCCACGTATCCGGCCAGTTCATCTTCCTGCTTATCCACCAGGTCGGCAGATGTACCCGCATTTTCTCCACTCACATACTCATTCCACGCATGTCCTCCGTAGCGGAACCAGTCAAAGCCAAAGGTAATGCGGTTTCCCTTGAAGAATCGGGAACTTTGATAGAGCGAAACACCCATCATGTGGTCGCGGGAGTTGAAGCGGGCATCTTGCGGACCCTCTCCGGCAGAAGGAGTGTATCCGTCGTTAATCCAGTGGTTCCCCCAGTTATAGAAAAAACTCCATGCGCCGGAAGTCTTTTCGTAGCGGTTCTCCATGGCAAAAGAAGTGACTCCGCGCGTAATGCGCTGGTCACCGTCGAGTAACGGAGCAGTTATCGGACCGGGATAGGAGGCATTAAAATGTGTCACGTTTACATCTCCATGCAGGTTCCAGTGTTCAACCACTTCATATCCCAACTTGGCATATCCACCGTACTGTTCAAATCCCATATCGGTCCGATGCCCGTCGGTACGATTGTAGGAACCCGATACCACGCTCGAGAACCGTCCCTTGCGGACACGGTTGGTCAGTTCCGTTTCCAGCGTGTTATACGAACCATAACCCGCATGAAGGTGTGTATCGACCCCGTCTTCCTGCATCTTCCGTGTCACAATATTGATCACGCCTCCCATAGCATTCGAACCGTAAAGTACCGAGGCTGGTCCTCTCAATACCTCTACGCGCTCGGCCAGAAACGACTGGTAGGCATCGGCTATCGGATGACCGAAAATCCCTGCATATTGCGGATGACCGTCAATCATGACCATCAACCGGGCCGTACCTCCACTCAGTCCGCGCAGAGAAATGCCGCCCGCCGCTCCGGTTGACACACCGTAGCCCATAATACCTCGCGAAGTGACAAAGAGTCCGGGCACCTGTTCAGTAAGCACGGGCAGCAAAGACGGTTGCAAGGCACTTTCTATCTGGGCGCGCCCTATGACCGACACGGTCTGTGAAAGATGCCGCACATCCGTTTCATGGCGTGCGCCGGTCACTACCACCTCGTCTATCTGGTGAATCTTGCTTGTCAATGAAAGTGTATCTCGTTGTGGTTTCTGGGCCATTCCTGCATGGCAGGCTAGGCCGAGCAGTAAAACAGGTATCGTTCGTTTTTTCATTCAAGTCGTCAATTAAATGTATGCACGTAAAAGGATGCAAAAGTAAAAAATCCTATTAAAAAACAAATTGCTCAGAGCCAATATAATTGCCCCTGAGCAAAACCTTATTCTAATTCTTTTTATTAAGTTTTTTATTCTACTGGCGAGAGGGTTACGGTAACTTCTCCTTTGCCACCCAGCAAATCCAGCATCTCATTGCGGCTGGACACGCCATCCACCTTTCCCAAGCGGGTAAAGTTCCATGAATTCGTATCGTACCTTAATTCCGCAACACTATTATAAAATATTTTTTTTAAGTACCTGAGCAACAA
>OGIE01003344.1_pt1 | contig 17455 bp, 18 predicted proteins | sample 1571581 | NCBI WGS metagenome assembly OGIE01 (sample SAMEA2582021, study PRJEB24529) | metagenome | biome: Human gut stool | place: China | collected 2011
CGAATCCTTGTAGCCCTGCTACTTGAGAGCTTTCCTGAGAAGGAAAGCTCTTTTTTTCTTGTATTTTCAAGGTTTTCTCAAAATCACATTTTCATGTATATTTTTCGTCTTCTAAAATTTCCTGCTTTTTTCGATATTTGTCTACTTGATAGGTCAATGTGTAGGTCAATGTTTTATGGTGCTGTCAGGTTGTTTTTGACTGCATGATTTTTTGGATCTGATTCCTGTTAATCAGCCATTTTGAAGAAATTTTTGTGGCTGGAATAGTTTTGTTTTTAATCAGTTTATATGCAGTTGAGCGTCCGATGTTCAGATAAGCACATAACTCTTCAATAGTCATAAATTCATTTTCTTTCATAAAATCACTCCTTGTTATATTTTTTTATTTTATTGTTTACTGGTATGTAATGCTATTTGGTATTAGAAAAAGGTAGATAGCATTATAAAAAAATATTTAGCACTAACAATTGAATAAAAAATGGGATGACAAATGGGTGACAAATTTTTGCGCTCTTTGCAGGTAAATACAAAGGTTGAGCTAAAAAAAGATAGAAAAGTTTGCGAATCCTGTGTAGATGAGAACGGAAAGGAAGGAAATCGGATATGAGAAAGGAAAAGAATGAAAGAGTATCTGTAAGATGTACCTCAAAAGAAAAAGAAATATTAAATGAAAGAGCTGAAAAGCTGGAATTAAATTTAAGTGACTATGTAAAGAAAATATTATTTCCGAAGGAACGAGGTTATGCAGAACCAATACAACTGATTATTGCAACGCAGGATGTTGTTTCGTTAATAGAAGAAAAAAGTAGTTGTGATGGCTGTTTACAGGAAGAGGTTGATGAATTATGGGATATGGTAAAGAAATTACTATAAAAATGGTCAATAAGAAATATAAGGATTCGTATGCAATAGAAAATTTAATTAAATATACAGTGACAGATAAAAAACGAAAAAAAGACTGTCGTTATAGAGGTGGACATGGTGCGTATTATATGAATGCTAAAAAAGCAGCAGAGCAGTTTAGGATTGTACAGCGGTATTATAAAAAACAAACAGGCAAGCGTGTTCATCACATGATTATTTCGTTTGAAGAAGGTATTGATGATTTGTATGCAATGGATAGTTTAGCAAAAATAATTGTTTATGATATTTTAAGGGAGTATCAGAGTGTGTATGCGATACATGAGGATACGGATAATCTTCATATTCACATTGTCTGGAATGCAGTTAATTTTTTGAATGGCAGAAAATGGCACATTAGTAAATCAGAATTTTCAAAATTAAAAAAAGATATTAAAAGATCTGCAAAACAGGAATTTTGTAAGGATTTTCTCCAATGAAATATTCATTTGTTTTTTCTAATATAGTACTAACTATATTTTACAAATGGAGGGATAAAAACTATGGTTTGTGAGAATTGTGGAACAGAAGTGAAAGAAGGAAGTACGTTTTGTCCGCGATGTGGAAAAACAATAAATTCTTCTGATGGTGTGTTGCCAAATGGAGAGGTAAAGAATGAAGATAATACTTCAGATTTGATGAAAGCTATTATTAAAACTAAAATTAACTATTATATGCCACAGTTTGAACTAATAAAAAATGGGAATAAGGGAAGAACTAACTGGGCTTCTTTTTTCTTTGGTTTTATTCATGCAGGCTACAGAAATATGTGGCGGGAATGGATTTCGGCAGTAAAGATTCCATTGATTGCAGAACTTGTTCTTATGATATTAGCCGGAATTACGATGTTTGTACATCCAATGGCGGGGATGATATTCTATGGTTTGGAAGCGGTGGTTGCAATATGGCTGATGATTGCACAATTTTTATTTGCAGGAAAATTCAATCGGGTATATATGAAACATGTGCAGGAGAAGGTGTCATGTAAAAATGAAAAACCAGATCCGTCTATAGGACGTACCATTTTATCCTATGTGATTATGATGGTTGTGTATGCAGTTGTTATGGCAATTTTATCGGCTGCAATGGTGGCGGGAATAAATTACCAGATGCAACAGGAGTTGAAGGATTATACTGAAGAGTCTGTTATAGAAGAGGATTCAAATGATATGGACTGGGATTCTTCAGAAGATGAAACGTACACAGTGGAGCCAGAAGAGTCAGATGTATCGTCAGAAGAATCGTCATTTGATGCAACAGAATATGACTGGGAAGGATATTATGAATGTTTGGGTGAAAATACATCTGCGGGTTTGTATATTTATGGACAGGATGAGTCTGGAGTTATGTTTTCTTTGGAAGTTGATGATGCAGAAGAGAATGTATTGGTGGATTTGAGAGACTGTGTTGCATATTGGACTGACAATAGAACTGTGGTTTGTCAGGATGACAGTATGAATATTACATTTTCAGTTGCATTTAATGAAGATGGTTCCCTTACTGTCCTAGAAGAAGCAAATTCACTGGGAATTTCTGGAGGATATCAAAGAAGTGAAGAATATTAATAAGTTTACATGTATGGTGGCAGTATTTATCTGCATATTAGTACTATCAGGATGTGGGAAAAGTGCTGTATTGCAAGACGATATGGCAGGTTATGTTAATGGAATGAAACTGGTTGATCTTAGGGATGCAGGATCATATTATGCTAATGGAGAAAAAATGGCAATGTTATACAGCACTGCAATGGATACACTTTGGAATTTAGATACGGATAGCTCAGATAAAGTTGCTTTTGTAGGGCAAAAAACGTCATGGTCATTGAAAGGATCATATTATGAACAGGCAGAAAAAGAAGAAGATGTAGAAGCTGTATATATTGGCGATATGAAAGATGAAAAGCCTGATGGATATGGGGTTTTATTTGATACGGATGCTTGCCTTAAGTATATTGGGCATTTCAAAAAAGGAAGAATGGACGGGTATGGAGTTCAGATTACACTTTATCATGGAATTTATGTGATAGAGTATGAAGGAGAAATTTCCAGTGGAAAAATTGCAAATGGAACTACAATAGTTCCATTTGATCTTAGTATGGTGGATGCTCATGACGATGGTGTAACAGTAGAAAGTGGAAATTTGAGAACAGTGGATGCCTTGTTTGAAAAAATTCCAGATGATGAAGTTATATACTATGCCATTCGATTGATACCTGAATATATTGGGGAAGTGAAAGGTGAAGAGTTTGATGGACAAGGTGTTCGATATGAACTAGATGGAAGCGTTTGGCAAAAAGGAAAATTCAGAGATGGTTATTGTGTATCTGAGGAATAAAAGAGGATAAAATATTTTTTAGTATCAATCATTGTAATAATTGTGGGAGTATAAAAAGGATTTTTGCTGATATATCATTTTTCCAGAAAGGAGATGATATACATGGCTACAATTATTGCAGTCACAAATCAAAAAGGTGGGGTAGCAAAGACCACCACAACTTTATGTTTAGGATCAGGGCTGGCAGAGCAAGGATACAGAGTGCTACTGATAGATCTTGATCCACAAGGGAGTCTTAGCATTTGTCTTGGATGCGAGGAACCTGAAAAAGAGTCATATACAATGGCGGATATAATGTCAGAAGCTAGTATGAATCCCCTGAGTAACGAGATGGTTACTCAGGGGATTTTTTCAACTGAAAAAAGAATTGATTATATACCTGCAAATTGGAAGATGGCTTCTGTAGAAATGCAGCTGGTAAAGAACTCAGGTGGAGAGACTGTTCTGAGACAAGTATTGAATATGGTGGAACAACAATATGATTTTGTTCTGTTGGATTGTCCGCCCACACTCGGTATGACAACGCTGAATGCGCTTGTAGCAGCTGATAAGGTGCTTATTCCAGTGCAACCCGAGTATCTTGCAGCGAAGGGCTTAGAACAGCTTCTGAGGATAATTGTGGGTATTCGCAGAAACTTAAATCCACAGCTTCAGATTCTTGGTATCTTGGAAACAATGATGAATCGCAGAACAAAAAATGCTAAAGAAGTCTGGAATCTGGTTCAGGAAATTTATGGGCGTAAAATAAGAATTTTGAACACCGCAATACCATATACAGTGAAGGCAAAAGAGATAAGCAGCCAGCCGGAAATATTTGGAATTAATCGAAGAAATGTTATATCGGAGTCCTATAGAAATCTTGTGTTTGAAGTCCTTGGAATCATTCGGGAAGGTGAGGAGAGAGAGCTTTGAAATTAACATCATTGGAAGAAATGCTTTCAACGGAAGAACCTGTGAATGTGGACATGGATCTGATTGACGATTTTCCAGATCATCCGTTTAGAGTTTGTATGGATGCAGCTATGCAGGAATTAATAGACAGTATCAGAGAATCAGGTGTACTGGTTCCGATCCTGTTGCGTAGATGCCCGAATGGACGATATCAGAGCATTGCAGGACATCGCAGACGTTTTGCCTGCAAGCAATTGCAATACAAACAGATACCGGCAATTATCAAAGATGTTCCGGAAGCAGAGGCAGTAATCTGGATGGTAGACAGCAACATTCAACGCTACCATATATATCCCAGTGAAAAGGCAAAAGCGTATCAGATGAAGATGGAAGCAATGGCAAGACGTGGAAAGCGGACTGATTTAGAAAAAACTTCCAGACCAGTGGGCGGGAAGTCAAATCGGGAAACAGTTGCAGCATTGGGAGCCAGAGCGGGTGACAGTGGAAGACAAGTTCAGAGATATTTACGATTGAATTATTTATTGCCTGCTTTATTGGATAAGGTGGATGACCAGAGCATAGCGTTTCAGGCAGGAGTAGAATTGTCGTATTTACCATTAGAGGATCAAAAAGAAATCTGTCAATATGTATCTGATAAAACAGCTTTAGTTACATTGGAATCTGCAAAAAAGTTCAGAAAAGCCAGTGAATCTGGAAATCTGGAAAATGTGCTAAACGATGGAATGCTATCAGAAGTCCAGAAATCTAATATGCATATTCCGGGCTGGTTAAAAAAATATGAAAAATATTTTCCAGCAGGATATACACAGGATGAGATGAAAAATGTAATTGAAAATTTATTAAAAAAATGGTGCAAAGGGGAACTTAAATATGAATAAAGAGAACGTATGGAAGGTTATAAAATGCGGAGGCAAAATTGTTTTTCTCACAGTAACTGTCACAGGTAAAATCTTAAAAGAACTTATTTTAGAAACGACAAAAACTGGGAGGGAATAACGATGGCAGCAAATGTAGAAAGTATGTTTTCAACCAGAGAAAAACCATGGCATGGATTAGGGACAATTGTTTCAGAAGCTCCGGTATCAGCAGAGGCACTTAAACTGGCTGGATTGGACTGGAATGTTATTCAGAGAGAGATATGTACATCTGATGGACTGGCTATAAATGGATATCGTGCAAATGTGAGAGACCGTGATAAAAAAATTTTAGGTATTGTCAGTGATCGTTATAAGGTGGTACAGAATGCAGATGCTTTTTCATTTACGGATACACTGTTGGGAGAGGGTGTGAAGTATGAAACAGCTGGTTCATTGCAGGGAGGAAGAAAGGTATGGATGCTGGCAAAATTACCAAACGAATACAGCATTATGGGAGAAGAAATCAGTCCATATCTTGTGTTTTGCAATTCCCATGATGGAAGTGGTGCAGTCAGAGTTGCAATGACACCTGTCAGGGTTGTATGCTCTAATACCTTGAATCTTGCTTTGAATACAGCAAAACGATCTTGGGCAGCCAAACATACGGTAAATATTGCTGATAAGTTATATGAAGCAAAGGAAACCTTGCTGTTTGCTGAAAAGTATATGTCTGAGTTAAACAGGGAAGCTCAGAACCTTGAAAAAATCAAGTTAAATGACAAAAAAGTAAAAGAGTATATCAATACATTGATTCCTGTTTCTGATGATATGACGATACAGCAGAAAAAGAATATCTATAATTTGCGTGAAAACTTGCAACAGCGTTATTTTGATGCTCCAGATCTTCTGGATACCGGAAAAACGGGTTATCGTTTTATAAATGCTGTAAGCGATTTTGCAACGCATAACCAGCCATTGCGTATGACTTCAAAGTATCAGGAAAATCTTTTTATGAGAACGATGAATGGAAATGATTTGGTTGATAATGCATATCGGATGTTAAAGTCGGCATAATGTTTTTTCTAAGTCAATTGGGAGAAAGAATGTGTGAAAAATTGTTGACATGTGAAAAGAGTATTCAGGGAATGTGAAGAACACATTCCCTGAAAGATCATGAGATATATTAATGAGAAAAAGATTGATATTATCAAATGAAAAAAGAGTGATAACCGTGTATTGTAAAAGGAAATAAAATTTTACTGATGTTGTGGAGGACAAAAGATGATAGTGCTGGCTGAAATCTATATGGTTATAATTTTTCTGGTATGGATGTTTATTGGATTTCAATGGTATGGATCATTTACGAAAAAAGTGGGAATTGTATCAGATGGATGCTTAATGCAGATTCTTTTAAGTTTCCTTTTGGGATCGGGTATGACAGCAGTGAGTATGTATAGATGGTATCTGGGAGTACCGCTTACAATAATAGCAATTATTCTTGTGGTGAGAATATTAAAGACTTTTTAATTATGAGACAGGCTTCGTTGGCCTGTCTTTTTTGATGAAAAAATGAATCAGAAAATCAAATGAAAAGACAATCAGAAAGCGATACATTATCTTCAAATACATGAAAGGTAAATTATGGAATCAATGATTGATGAGAAAGGAGTAGCTGACATTTATAACCAATTATTGGAGCTGATTGGGGAAGAAAATATGTTGATCGTATTCCAGACTTTTCGAGGGCAACAAGTTGCTTTCCCGAAACGCTTATACAAGACAGAATATGTTATAGATGAGGTAAGAAGACGCTATGATGGGACAAATTTGAAGGCATTAGCCAAAGAATTTGACTATACAGACAGGCATCTTAGAAAACTTATGTTTGAAGATGACAAAACAAATAAGAGGAAGGGTAAATCATGAAATTAAAAATTCAAAATGAAATAATTGAAGTTTCAGAGCGGAAAAAGGCGTACTGTTTGATGTATGGTGAATTTCAGGTAAAGGTAAAAGCTGTACAGGATTTTTATGAGAAAAGCTATAAAAAATTTGGAAACTTAAAAAATCTGTCAGAGGGGATTACCAGTTTAACAGTAAATACAGTTGGTGAAGTATACAAAAGTATGGCATATTTGCTGGATAAGTATGCGAATACTCAAATTACCGCAGATTCATTTTTTGATTTGTTTGAAAAAAAGACTAATGAGTATTTTGAACGATTTGAAGATTATTATAACATAGTATATGAGTCGATTAGTAAAGAACGTCAGGACAAAATGGATTATCGCAAAGCCCGGATGGATAACCGTCAGATGTGGGTTGGTTACAATAAAGCAGGTCAGCAAGAAGCAAATGCGCGAAATTTTAGAAGCTGGGCAGCACATTCTGCCAGAAATGCAGTAGGAAACACAGCAACTAATATATCCACTAGTATGCAGATGAATGAAGTCTATAATGATAAGGAGATGATGAAGGAACAACTGGAGGCAGTCAGGAAATTTTGTTTTGATGTTTTCGGATATTATGTAAATCAGTTAAAAGTATTGGAAGATTCACCGATAGAGGTTATTTATTCAAAAGACTATGAGGAAGCGGAGGAGAATTTCAAAGCAGCTAAAAATCTGGAAACTGGCTCCACAGAAAACCTCGCACTGATTAAAAAGGTAGTAGAAACCGTTCCAAATAGACAAGATGTGTATCAATATATTATATCCAATTATGGTGATTCGGATAATGCCATATGTGATTTCGCAAAAGAAATCGGAATCAATCTTGAAAATTGGAAAGTAGCACAGGCGGAAGAACGAGTAAAAAAAGATAAAGTAAATGATTTGTCTTCAGAGCAGAAGATTTTGGCAGCAATTAAAGTAATAAAAGATGATTGTAAATATTGGGGTGTAAACCCTGATACATATACGGCTGAACTGAATACACTCTGGGAAAAGATTGATGAAAAACTTCGGACAGTAGAAGGGACATTATATAAAACCAGAGAAGAAAGCGATGCTGTCCGGGGTGATATTCGTTATCTATGGGAATATTCCATGCAGAATAATATGCTGAGCGAAAAATTTGATTTGCAGTCGATTGTAGGAGAGCTTTCAGCAAATGTAAAGACAGAAGCGGTGAAAAGTAATCTGGCAGAAAGAATCAATAATCTGGCAGCTTGGCAGAATCTAAAAAATATTCAACATGCAAGTATGCAGATCGCATCTGCAAGCCCTGTTTATGATAAAGTAAAAGGTGAACTCTGGTTTGGAAATCTGTTTTCTTATGGAAAAACATTTGAGAATTTGAGGGGATTATTTGCGGATAATAATAAAAATGCCGTGTTATATGATAACGGAACCATGAGCAAAGGAAAGATGGGACTTCTGTTTGCGAGCAATGGTGTTTATTTTTACTCCAAAGATGGCATAGTGAATATAGAGTTAGAAGATTATGAGGGAATGGAACTCAGTCAGGGTGAAATTATTATTCACAGGAAAAATGAAGATGCCATCAAAACTGGAATTAAAATTAAGATCGAGCAGTTGAATAGCTTTATGGCCTGTGATTTGTTTGATACAATTGTGCAGATGTGTCGGACGATTAAAAATAAGGATCAGATTATAGAAGATTCGGAAGTATATTTTGCAGTCAGTCGAGAAAAATCAAATAAAAAAGTCAATAAAGAAGACCTTACGCAAGAAGACAGAGAGCTGTTGCTGGGCAAAAAAATATTGATCGGTATTTTGATAGTGATTGCTGTTATAGTTGCATTGTTTGTATTCGGAAGAGGAGGAAAGGATCAGGCGGAAAACGTATCAACAAATGCGGAAACTGCTGAAACAGACAGTACAGAAAGCGTAACGGGGGAAGTACTTCAGCAGGATGGAGAGACAGAGACTAATTCTGATATAACATTAAAAGATGCTGATATGGATGATGGTGACGAACTTGTTGAAGCAGGGAGTTTGCCAGAAGGATATTGTAACATATATAATCTTGAATCTGAAAACAGTGAAAAATTTATGCTATTGCAGATTTTAAGTATTGATGAAACAGGAGTTACATTTACATGCAAATTATTTGATGATAATGAAGATCTTCCGTTTATTGGAAAAATTGATCAGGAGTTATATTGGATAGATCAGAATTATCAAACAGCATCTGGTACAACTGAGTATGGAGAATGTGCAATAGTATTTCTTTCGGATTATAACATAGAGGCATATTTAGATGATGAACATTATTTTTGCTATAGCTATACGACAGATTTAACAAGTACCTTTACTGTATCGAAAGAATATATTTTTCCTGAAAGTTCCGAAGACTATTTAACAAGAGATGATTTGTATGGGTTGAGTGCAGAGGAGTGTAAAATAGCTAGAAATGAGATATATGCAAGACATGGACGAATATTTAATGATGAAGATTTGCAGAATCATTTTAATCATTGCTCTTGGTATGAAGGAACCATCCAGCCAGATGATTTTTCAGAAGGCATGTTAAATGAGATCGAACTGGCGAATTTGCAGACTATTAGTGAGTATGAACTAGAAATGGGATATAAGTAGATATGTGAACGAGGGACGCTGTAAAACAGAGTCCCTTATTCATTTTAAGAAGGGACATCTAGTTGTGTGGGTAATCAGCAGTATATAGCAATAAAGCGCATTGCAATTCATTGCTTTTTCAACATCATAGGGTATTTTTCTAGGGCTAATATAGGTATTATTTTGTCTTTGAGATCATCTGTAAGATATGCTATATTAAAAATGAAAACTAATACGATGGAGGGTGGATATAATGAGGAAGCGAGGAGTAACATATTATTTTAAGACAGATGAGCAGTCAGAACTTCTAAGACGACAAATAATGGATACAATAAAAAATCAGAGAGATAAGGAGTATCGTAAATATAAAAGAGAAGCTGATTCAAAAATAAGTTCAGAGCAGTTTTGCAGTGAAAAACTTGAAATTCCAGGATCAACACTTAGAAGTCATATTGACTGTCAGGGGGCAAGGGTTTCAGAACCTATCATGATACGCTGTTATAATATATATGCTAGATCAGATGAGGCAAGCATGGAAAAATTCTCTTCTATTTTTGAGGCTGAAGATGAGGTACTGGAAGTACTTGAAGGTATGAAATATAAATCACCTGAGAAAGACGGAATCACCGGAAGTAAGAAAGAAATAGCCTCAGATAAATCAGACAGAAACGAGGATGAAGTGGAAGAGAAGGCAGAAAGTGTTGCATTAGAGAAAAATATGTTTGATGAGGACGAAAACCAAATAGAGGATAAAAATTCCGAAATGTCAATGAACTTAATAGAAGATGAAGTAGATAAATATATTAGGAGTGCTATTTCAGAAGACGTTGATATCGCGCTTGATCGTGATGAAGTTATATATAAGAAATATAATATAAAATGGCACAGGGAACCTGATGAATTGGAAGTACCTTCGATAATAGAATCCTTATATGTTATTCCTGTAGATAAAAATAATGTAGAAGAGATTATGGAAAAAAGGAAAGAGACGAGGAAAAAATCTATACTATGGTTTTTATATCTAATAAAGGATGAAAAACTACAGAAAAAAACCGAAATGTATCTTAGCAAATGTAATAATCCGGAGAGTTGCACAATTTTGGAATCCTTGATTGGAGATGAAAATTTGTATATATTGTATAAATCGAAAGAGCATAGCCTTAATAGCTATATAAAGGACGGCTTTTGTATTAAAAAAATGCCGATAATCAAACATAAGATAAAAAAAGATGGAAAACCGACAGCACTTGACTGGATAACTTTTTAACAAATAGTAATGGATTGATGGCAGAATGTGAATTTTACGCATTCTGCCATTTTTGTTGAAAAAATCTATAGCAAGTATGAATGCAATGCATAGCAATATGTTGCAATGAAAAGCAATGAGTTATTATTGAAAATACAGATAGCAAATGATTTAATGGGAGAAAACGAAAGAGAGGTGCATGTACTTATGAGTGCAATAATTGAAAAGAGCTTAGAACATTTATCTCTTGTATGGAGTGATGGTGTTCTGAAAGACAAGAATAACCTGTGTAATTTTCTCCCTGTAGTTGAAGGCTGCAATAAGGATGTTTCGACTGGAGAACGATATGTGAAAATCAGAGTACAGGTTGGATCAGATGATATGTCACAATTTATTAGAATGGTACAGCTTGATAAGGTAGAGAAGTTATCGTGGGAGCAGCTGACGGAAGACCGCGGGCTGATATACCGGAAAAAAGAACAACGTAAGCTGGAACTTCTGGTTAGAACACAAGTTTCTATGATGAAGGATTACAGACCGTTAATTTCCAGAATAGGGTGGAACAGCTTGGATGGGCATGATTTCTACTGTCTTGGAACAGAACTTTATGGAGCGGAGAATATGGCTGTGTCAGATGAACTGATGGCAGAATATTCTTGCCAGAAACAGCGAGCTATGCGTGGAGTGGATGAGACATTAGAAAAGATCTGTGTATTGTTAAAGAACGGGAATCCAGTTACATATGTATGTTTTCTGACAATGCTCTATAGCGTGCTTAGAAATCTATTTGAGCGGGCAGGAGTATTCAAGAAATATGTATTATATATATACGGAGAAACGGCTACATATAAGACATCAGTTGCAAAGTTTTTCACTGTCTGGAGACGGGAGTGGAAAAGTAAGCCGATAATTTCAATGGAGTCAACGCGTGAAGCAAGAGAGCAGGAAATCTTACATTTTAATGATTGCCTGTATCTGTTGGATGATCTGGCTCCGGTAGAACAGAAAAGCAATCAGAAAATGAGAAATGATGTTCTGGCTTCTTTGATTAGAAGTATCGCGAATGGAGAAGGACGAAAAAAGGGAGGAGCCGATGGTATTCGGGAAATCAATACCGATGCAATACTGGTTATTACAGCAGAGCATACATTAGCAATACCATCAATAATGAACAGGACGGTCATATTGAGTACGCGGAGTTTTCCGATTCCATCTGAGTTTTTGAAAAAGATTCGTGAAGATTCTGATTTGATGGAAGAATTTATCACGATATTTTTGAACTGGGTTGTAGTGAATCAGGATCAAATTGTAGCAGATATTAAGGAAAATCAATCTTATTACCAGCCGGACACAGATGATAACAAAAATATCAGAATAAGTGAGAATTTCCAGATATTACAGATTGTTCAAGAAATTTTTTCAACCATGCTGCGTGATCTGTGTAGTAATCAATATAAAAGCAAGTTTATTGAGCGGCTGAATCAATTTTTGAAAAATGCATATGAGGATAATATCAGGGAGATACATGATCTGAGTATAAAGAGCAGGATAACAGGTCTGGAAGGAAAGGTTATCTGTACGTTGGGGAGAATTTGTCAGACGGGAGAAATTCAGATTGTGAGCAAAAATTTATACCAGATGGGAGATGGGTATCTGGATAAGGGATATTATTATTTGCATCCAGATATTCTTAGAACGAAGATCGTGGAACTTGCAGAACTGGATAGTTTGAGCCAGAACAGATTGACAAGAATTTTGGATGAGAATGGATTTCTCAGTTACCCTGATGGAAAAGCAGAAAAAACAGTCAAAAAGGGAAATATACGATTTTATAAAATCCCAGAATACAAAATTGACAGTTTGCAGGAGGACTTATGATGGAGAAGAAGATGCTTTATGTGAAGGATATTCAGGTTTACTTTGGAATTGGGAGAGATAAAGCATACAGCCTTATGCGTAATAAAGCATTCCCTTCAATCAGGATAGGAAAGCGGTATGCTGTAAGTCTTGATGCAATTGAACGATGGCTTAAAAATTACGAAGGAAAGACCTTCTATTTATGATGATAATGGCAGGGGAGGTATTGACTCCTCTGCCAAAAGGAGGATGTAGACAATGAGAAATGCCCGTGGAGAGGGATCTTTTACAAAGAATGCAAATGGAACAGTTACACATCGTAAAGGTGTCGGCTATAAGGCTGATGGTGGACGAAAGACATTAACAGTGACAGCGTCCAGCAGAGCAGCCTGTATTCGCGAGATGAAGAAGAAAGAGGCGGAGTGGGAACAGCAGAAAGAACTGGAGAAGATAGACGGTAAAATCACTCTGACACAATTTTGCCAGCTTCATTTGGATTATCAGGTGGAGAATGATGATCTTAAACCGAAGTCGATTGACCGGCGGGAATGTACAATTAATAATCAGATTGCCAAGTACCCATTGGGGAAACTGCAATTGCAGGCAGTGCGGGAAGAAGATATCAGCAAGCATATAAAGACATTGATGGATGAAGGAAAACTTAGTGGCGAGTCTATTGTAAAGGTTGTAAATGTGATAAATGCAGCATACAATTGGGGAATCGCCAGAAAGAGTTTACAGGATAATCCGTTGCGGGCATCCAAGGATCAGCTTCTGAAAAAGATTCGTAAGAAAACGGAGAAAGATGCTTTTGAAGCTGATGTTACAGTTTTTTCAGAGGAAGAGGTTGAAAAGATTGAACGAGAAGCGTTGGAAGTAAAAGCAAACGGTAAACTGAAATATGCAGCAGGAAGACAACTGATGCTTCTGTTGTATACAGGAATCCGTGTTGGAGAACTTCTTGGATTAAGATGGCGAGACTGGGATGGAGAGTGTCTGGTTATTAATAAAAGTATTTCCATGGCAAAGAACAGAAATAAATCATCAGATACAGAAAATAATTTTATTCCCTGCGAGGGTACGACAAAAAATCAAAAGGCGCGTATTCTTGTTTTGTCTGATAAAGCCAATAAAATATTGCAGGACATGAAAGATGAAAGTGGTGGAGATCCAGATGCATTTATTGCAGTTACCAGAACAGGAAAGCTCAATACAGCTTCTAACTTAGAGCATCGTTTAGAAATCGTTCTAAAAAATGCTGGTATTGAAGATGTGAAAGGTGGATTACATACTTTGCGAAAGACATTTGCGACAGATCTGTATGAACAGGGGGCAAAAGTTGAAGAGGTAGCTGCATATATAGGTGATTTGGAATCTACTACACGAAAATACTATATTGCGATCCGTAAGAAAAAAGGAAGTGGAGCTGATGCAAAACATGTGGTAGAACTTCCAATGTTGAAGTCTGGAAAAGAAGTACGGGAAAATGCTGTGTAGAAGAATATTTGCCGAGAAAAAGATACTGGATAGCCTTTACAATGTGTGATAAGATACATGTAGAGGCTATCCTTTTTATACGAACTTCTATTTATAAAGAAAAGGGACGGTATATCATGGAATTAAGGCGAACGATTTATCAAAAGTTACTTGATTGGAAAGAAGAAAATACAGGTCGGGTTCTGGAACTGGAAGGAGCCAGACAGGTAGGAAAAACATATATTTTGAAAAAATTCGGATCTGAAAATTTTGAGAGAATGATCTATATTAATATGGTAGAGCAATCTGGTAAAGATTTTACAGAGTGTCTGGAAAAAGCAACAAAATGGGAACCCGGACAGGAGAGGGACGATCAGGCATTAAAGACAGCCATAAAATTGTATGATAAGAATTTTGTGGATGATGAGAATACTGTTATTATTCTGGATGAAATACAGGAATCTTCAGCAGTTTATAATCAGATCAGAACATTTGCCAGAGAGTTCCATGCATATGTAATTGTCACGGGCAGTTATCTTGGTAAAACATTGCAGCCGGATTTCTTCCTTCCGGCGGGTGACATTGACCAGCTGATAATGGAGACACTTACATTTGAAGAATTTCTGGATGTTTTCGGAGAATATGAACTTTACCGGAAAATTGATCTGTATGGTGCAGATCGGGAAGAAGACTACAAGCGTCTGATGGAGTACTACGAAGTGTACCAGAAGATAGGAGGATATCCTGCGGTTGTAGTTTCATATGCTCAGGAAAAAAATCTGAATAAGTGTTATGAGCAGATCAGAAAACTGATTGATATATTTGTAAATGAATCCAAACGATATTTTACAGATATTATGGATGTGAATTTGTTTGAAAAGTTGTTCAATGCGATTGCACTGCTTACAATGCAGGAGAAAAAGGGTGTTGGAGATCTTACGACTGAGTTGAGTAAGATCGCATATCAGGAAGACAGTGGACGAATGACCAAAAAGATGTTGAACCATGCAATCAGCTGGTTGCAGGAGTCTCATGTAATTGGTTATGCATCAAAAGCGATAGACTGTGATTATAAAAAAATTAAAGATAACAGCCGGTACTATTTTCTGGATATGGGAATTGCGCATTATTTCCTCAGTCGCACAGGTGCATCATGGGATATTGTAAAAGGGATTCTTGCAGAGAATTTTGTGTATCTGAGTCTGAGACGGAGACTTCTGGATACAGAGGAAATAGCAGGAATCGCACCATGGTTTGCAACTTATGAAAAAATCAATGGAGAACTGGACTTTTTCGTAAGAAGCAGAATGGATTACAAAAATTATGGCATCGAGGTAAAAAGTGCAGATGGAATTGCCAAGACGGCAAAAGCCCTGTTGAAAGATGGCAAGCTCGATTATCTGTACATTTTGAAGGGGACTACCAAAGGCGGAAAGGAAGAAGAAAAAGGTATTTATACGCTTCCTTTATGCTTGGCAGATCGTATGACATTCAATCTGGGCAACTAAACAATGTGGAAAAAGTGATTCTGAAAATGTTAGGTCAATCTGTAGGTCAATCAACCTATATGAATGACTGGAATAGCCTGTGGTTACAAGGGAAATCAGGTGTAGTAAGACGGACTCTGACTCCGTCATTTCAAGGTTCGAATCCTTGTAGCCCTGCTACTTGAGAGCTTTCCTGAGAAGGAAAGCTCTTTTTGTTTGCATTATTTTGTTGTACAGCTGACAGAAAATGTTTATAATAAACGTAAATGTACATTTGAAGAAGATGCAGGAGAGCATAGATAATATGGATACCTTTGATAAATTAACAATGGAACAGGCACAGCAGGAGATGGAAATCTATAAAAAGGTCTTTACGGTCGTGCGTCTGCTTACACCGGATTTCTTAAAACAGACAGAAGAACTGAACTTGGAAAAATTGCCGGACGGTTGTAAGCCCTGTTATCATTTCTGGAATCGAGAAAAGCCGTGCGAGGAGTGTGTATCTGCCAAAGCATTTACCTGGAAGACTCAGAAAACAAAGGTAGAACATATAGGCTCAAATATCTACCAGGTGACTGCTAGATATTTGGAGATTGATGGTAAACCATATGTGATGGAACTGATTAAATGTATGGATGACGGAATGCTGGCGAAACTGGAAGAGCGGAACAGCAACGGCAGAAGTATGGGGTATCATGAAAAATTGTATCGGGATGTACTGACAGGAGCGTATAATCGTCGTTATTATGAGGAACAGATCAAGACATTGACAAGGGATTCTGGTGTCGCTATGCTGGATTTGGACGATTTTAAACTTTACAATGATACAATCGGACATGATGCAGGGGATGTGGTTCTTGTAACAATCGTAAATGAGATAAGAAAGAATATTCGCAGTACAGATATTCTTATCAGGTATGGTGGAGACGAGTTCCTTCTTTTAATGCCAGGAATTAATGCGGATATTCTGACTCAGAAGTTGCAGAAGCTGCAGAAGAAGCTGAATACCGCCATTGTACCAGGTTATTCAGGACTGCGGTTGTCGGTGAGTATTGGTGCGGTTGTATCCGGAAAAGAGACGATTGAGCAGGCAGTCAGTAGGGCTGACAAATTCATGTATAAGGCCAAGAACCATAAAAATGTGATCGTTATAGACAAGTACGAGATCAGCGGAGATGAGAAAAAGCTGGTATCGGAAGACAAGAATGAGCAGTTGATCCTGATCGTTGACGACTCGGAGATGAACCGCGCGATTCTGTCAGAGATGTTGTGCCATGAATTCCGGATTTTGGAGGCAGAGAATGGTCGGGAATGTGTCAACATGCTGGAACAGTATGGAACTGGGATTTCGTTGATTCTATTGGATATTTTTATGCCGGTTATGGATGGATTTGAAGTGCTCGCTTATATGACCAGGGGACGTTGGATGGATGATATTCCGGTTATTATGATTTCCAGTGAGGATTCAGAAGTTTCTGTAAGACATGCTTATGAGATGGGAGTATCGGACTATATTAGCAGACCATTTGATGCAAAAGTAGTCTATCAGCGTGTGTATAACACGATAAAATTATATACGAAGCAGCGTCGACTGATTTCCCTGGTGGCAGATCAGATTTATGAAAAGGAGAAGAACAGTCAGATGCTGGTGGGAATCTTAAGTCATATTGTGGAGTTCCGAAATGGTGAAAGTGGCATGCATGTGATCCACATCAAGATTCTGACAGGACTTCTGCTGGAACGTCTGATGCAGAAGACAGATAGATATCATATTACGCAGGAAGACCAGTATTTGATCACGATTGCTTCGACACTTCATGACATTGGCAAGATCGGTATTGACGA
>OGIE01003347.1_pt1 | contig 17416 bp, 17 predicted proteins | sample 1571581 | NCBI WGS metagenome assembly OGIE01 (sample SAMEA2582021, study PRJEB24529) | metagenome | biome: Human gut stool | place: China | collected 2011
GCTGTCGCTATATTCGACCGAAACGGAATTTCAAATACGAACCGTCTGGCCGGATTACTAGACAACGTTGCTGTAATCAAAGACGTGGATAAAGGCTTTGAAAAATACAGATTTCTACTCAAACTCTATTTTGTCATTACCCGTATCCGAATATCTAACATTTTCAAAAGTAGCAAAGCATGAAACTCGCATTTGATGCCAAACGAATCACCCACAATGCAACCGGGTTAGGGAATTACAGCCGTTTCATTGTTAATTCATTGATTAACCGTTACCCCGAAAACAGTTATCATCTATATTCTCCGGATAAAGGGAAAGAACATCTGCGGGCACTTATTCCGAACCAGGAAAATGTGATATTCCACTATCTGGAAAATAAGATATTAGGTTCCTTAGGTAAAGCTTGGTGGCGATCCTGTGGTATTATCGGCGACCTGAAAAAAGAAAAGCCGACCTTGTTTCACGGCTTGAGCAACGAACTTCCATTCGGATTGTCGAAAGCTGGCATCCCTTCAGTTGTAACGATACACGACCTGATTTTTATCCGCTATCCACAATTTTATAAAACTATAGACAGAAACATTTATAATTTCAAATTCAGGAAAGCCTGTCTACTTGCTGACAAGATTGTTGCTGTCAGTGAAATGACTAAACAAGATATCATCCGGATATACAAAGTTCCAGAAGAAAAGATTGATGTAGTTTACCAAGGATGCGATGTTTCATTCCTACAACAGGTAGAGTCCAACAAGCTATTTGAAGTAAAAAACAAATATAACCTGCCCGAACATTTCATTCTGAATGTAGGAAGTATCGAACAACGGAAAAATTTGTTGCTTATCGTAAAAGCACTCAAACAATCAGGGAAAGATATCCGTCTAATCGCAATAGGCAGAAGAACTCCCTATACAGAAACAGTGGAACAATACATCCGAGAAAATAATATGCAGGAACAAGTCACTATATTGAACAATGTATCATTCAATGACCTTCCGGCATTTTATCAACTGGCCTCGCTTTTCATATACCCTTCATTTTTTGAAGGATTCGGAATTCCGATTTTGGAAGCTTTAAACTCCGGCACACCCGTTATTGCCGCTACAGGTTCATGCCTTGAAGAAGCAGGAGGGCCTGATTCCCTGTATATAAACCCAGAAGATGTAAATGATCTAAATGAAAAAATAAACTGGATTCTCACCACCCCTTCCCAGGCAGAGCACATGCGAACAGCCGGAAAAGAGTACGCCAAACGTTTTCTGGACCAAGCTATAGCTCAGGACATAATGAACGTTTACCAGAAGATAATCTGAATTCAGATCGATTTAAATATTTTATGGTAAGTCTCCTGCGTCTGCCGTGCCGTTTCTTCCCAAGTAAATAATCTGACCCGTTCATTCCCGAGCCGAATCAATTCTTTACGACGTTCTTCATCTGTAAGAACCCGACTGATAGCCGATTCCATCTCCTCTTCTGATTCCGGATCAAAATATTCACCAGCTTCTCCCGCTACTTCTGGAAAACAACTAGCCCTACTCAATACAACAGGACACTCATTAGCGTAAGCCTCCAAAATAGGGATACCAAATCCTTCATAAAGAGACGGATAAACAAACAGACATGCCTCCCTATATAATTGACCCAGTTCATCGTCATTTGCATCCACATAGCTAACGTAATTCGAAAGTCCGAGATTTTTCAAGGTTTCAAGCTCATGTTTTCTGAAAGGCTTTCCTGTGCAAACAAGTCTCAATTCTTTATTCTCTATCCGAAGACGGATAAAGACATTCAATAAACGGGAATAATTCTTATATCTTCCTCTTTCTCCTACATATAAGATATAAGAATCAGGCAAGGATAACCCGATATAGGTACTTTTCACCGGATTAATACCATGATAAATAACATCGATTTTTTCCGGATCGACATGTAGTAGCTCAATCAAATCGTTCTTAGTGTGATTACTGATTGCAATAACACGCTGAGCTCTAGCTATCAACAACGCCTTTTTCTCTGCCGTTTTATCCTTTTCTGAAAAATATTGAGGAAATTTTTCATGAATCATGTCATGGACTGTCAATACCAACGGACGATCTCCCAAAGCCGTCAAGTAATAGGTATCGTAATAAGTAGGATGAAACAGGAACTGTTTATCTGATAGAACTTTCAGAGCATGCTTCCGATTCAGTAAACGCAATACACCTTTAAACAGCTTAAATACACGAAACGGAAGGAAGGAATAATAATTACATATATCCTTTTTTTTGATATATTGATTGCATGAAAACATCAAGGCCACTTCAACCTCCTTTTTGTCCATACGTTTTATTATCTCATAAAAATACCGTGAAATTCCACCATAACGTTGGATTTCAAATGTCTGAAAATCATACAAAATGGGCAATTGCTTTACTTCATTCATCGATCATAATGATATTTCCGGTTCAATACCTGACGCAAATCTCCTTCCTTTATATACGAAACATACAGATCACGCTCTTTTTCATACAGCTTACCAGATTCCTGACTGCCATAAAAATGCAATCTCAACCAACGTAACCATATATATTTTTGCAATGGTCCCCACAGCATGGAAGACCATCCATGTCTTCTTCTTATACATTTTGCAGCCGCTTTCATGGCTACCTTTGTAAAAAAGAGATCGCTATACTTATTTATCCATCGTACAGTTTCTCCTTTATCCAATGAACATTCCTCTGCATACATCTCAGCCAACCTAGTAGAGACACCCTCAGAAATCGCCAATCTTTCAAAATTCTTCAAAGCCTCTTGCCCTGAGATTTTTTTAAAATGCAAACGATTGATATCTATCAGAGAAAAAGAATTACTCCCATTTTCATTTGTCGTCATTAGGATATTTCCCGGGGAAAGATCAATGTGCAAAATACCGGCACGATGCAAACTTATCACAAACCGGACAAAACTACGCAACATACCATCAACATTTGTTACTGTACCATTCATATAATCACGCAACGTGACAGCGTCCGACTCATATACGGATATATAAAAACTACGATACAACAAACCATTTTTATATTCCTCAATATAAGCAATCGGTTCAGGTGTATTCAAGTCTCTTTTCAAGATTTCAAGAGCATATTTGTATGAACGATATGCCTTGGATTTACGAAAGAAACCATAGGCTATCTTATTAACCAGTATAGGAATCTTAAAACTCTTTACGACCATATCAACTCCCTGGACTCGATACCGTTTCAACACGTTTCTCTCATCATAGATCGTCTGGCCTTCCAATGCAAAACGAACCGGCAACTCATTTATAAAATCAGTCAAAAAAACGTATTTCGGATTAATAACAATCTTCATCCAGTTATTCTTATTAGTTGAAGAATTCTCAATTCAATAATATAATAGTCACAAATATATGAATTATTTCCAGAATAAATTATTAAGAATAATTTTGTCTAATTTAGTGGTTTTCTGGAAAAATTCAAAAATATCATTTCATAACAAACAGTCAACCAAACAACAATCACAGGCCATGCCTTCAACGCATACGGTCTGATAAAGCTTGCCCGAACCACACGAGGTACTAATTCGGTTGTCGACAACCCCACGACGACCAACGTGATCACCAGCAACCAGTAATTATATTTTTTATGCTCCGAAGGACTACAGATATACCATAGGGCAACTCCGACCATAGCAATGATATACCCACTCGCTTCAGTACCCGTACTAAACAATACAACAAACAGCAAGACATTAGCCAGTAACATCATGCGAAAGGAAAGATATTTATATTGAGATATCCGCAGATAAGGGATAAAGAAAAGCACCAGTCCCGGAACGATCAGCCACAGGTCGCTATAAACCTCCGATCCTGATAATTTACGGACAACTCCCAGCAAAGATATATTCTGTGCTTCAGCAAACAAATTCAAGCCATTCTTCAGCTGTAATTGTTCTATCCACTCATAATACTGCGAAATCACATAATCGAATCCCGGAGTATATAAAGCCGGAAAAACCAAGAATAATGCACCCCAGAAAATCCCTGAGATAATAAGTTTTCCTTTTTGTTTGGAAAAAAAGAAAAAAGCCAATCCGACAATCGGATAGATTTTAGTTAAAGTGCCGAGCATAATCACACAAGCAGCCCAAAAATCTTTTTTCTTTTCTATAAAAGCAAATGCGAGAATAATAAAGGCTGCCACAGAAATATTGAATTGTTGCACTCCCTGTGCAGTCATCAATTCTATATATGAGAACCAATATATGAAAATTTTCTGCGAAGTGGAAAGAGGTAGTTGTTTAATCGCATAAAAGAGAAACGCCGTGTTAGCAGTAATCCATAATACTAACCCCAGCCAGTCCGGCAATACCGAGAATGGAGCAATCAGGGCGCTGAACAAAATTCCATACTGATTGGAGTCATAATATTCTGCCGGATATTCCCCATAAATAGTCAACCCTTCTATGCTATGCGGAAAAACATATTTAAATATCTTATAATTGTTATATTTACCTATAAAAAATTTAATCAGAGCATAAATAATACCGGTCGATATCCACACCCACCAGAGCAACTTTTCCTCTTTCCATAAAGGTGCATTTACGATCGATTTACATTTTTCTACTAGTTTCATATATTTCTAATATTACGACAAAAACTTATTTGAGCAGGCCATCTACCTTCGCAATTACCATTTCCGGTGTTATCTGTGTCATGCATGCCCAATCCCCCCGAAAACAGGGTTTCTGTCCGAATACGGAACAGGGACGGCAGGGAAGATCCAACTGGACCGCATTTTTAGGGTCCTGATGATAACCATAGAAACCCGCATACGGGTGAGTCGCTCCCCAAACGGATATTACCTTCGTTCCGACAAGGGAAGCGAAATGCATATTCGCGGAATCCATGCAAAGCAATACATCCAGCTGACTGATCAGGGCCAGTTCGTTATCCAGCGAATAACGTCCGACAAGACTTTTCACACGCGGATACTGGAACGCCCATTGTTCAAGGACAGCCTCCTCGTAACCGCGTCCTCCCAGCAGAAAGATCGTATAATCTTCATTTTCAGAGAGACGGGCGACCACTTGTTCCATATCGTCCACCGGATAAATCTTTCCACGGTGTTTGGCGAAGGGGGCAATCCCGATCCATTTGCCGTTTTTCGTACCTGCCACCGCTTCCATAGCCGAAAGGTCGGCGGGATGCGATTCATAAAGGGAAGTAAATGATTCCGTATAATTCAGTCCGGCAGCCCGGAATACATCGGCATAACGCTCGATCACCGGACGCAAAGGCTTTAAATCCTTATGGTTGCGGTCAGTAAGGCGTTTACGCTCCTTCCTGGCCTTGTCTACAACATAAACCTTTTTCCCTTTCAGCCGGAACAGGCTGCGGATTATGATCGTACGGATCACATTATGCAGATCCAGTACCATATCATACTCAAACTTAACCAAGGCAGAAGCAAACCGGAGCAGTCCGCGCAATGTCTTTTCCGCAGCCTTCGTATTGATACCGATCACGTCCACATTCGCCGGGCGGTTCATGAAGACCGGTATCAGGAATGCCTGCGTAAGAACAGTAAACGTATCCTGCGGATTCGCTTTGGCGGCAGAGTAAATCACCGGAACCGTCATAGCGACATCGCCTATAGCTGAAAGTCGTATAACAAGTATTTTTGCCATCTATTAATTGAATGTTCCGCTATAATAACAGCGGGTTAAATAATAGGAAGGCTCATAATAAGCACTCCCGTTATAATTGTCTATCGTACGACATATCTTATCGTTATAGATGCGTAAGATCGCATCAGCATAATCTTCCCACGAATAAAGAGTGGACAGGATCAGACGCATATACACTTTTCCCATGTCCTGTTCACCCGGGATATGGCTGACTAAATCAGGATTAACATTCGTCACATCAAAACTGCCAGCCTGCATTCGATATTCCTGAATCAACCGTTCAACGACAGCCTGCTGATTTTCACTATGCATAACATTTGCCAAGGATAGTTTTTCAGCAACACCCCGTTTTCCCATACAATTTACGACGTACCGATTCGGCTGCTTCAAATGCCGTGCTATACGTTCGATCAGGCTACAAACATAAAACACATCATCCTGCGTTATTTCTTCATCCGGAAAGAATACATTCTTCATAACTCGTAACTCTTTTCATAGGTTAACGACTCTATCGCCTTATCAGAACAAAATACAATCTGATGAGTCGGATATTTGAATTTAGCCAATGCCCAGAATGCTTCACGACTGATCGATCCGGAAAGAAAATCTTCTACATAATTCCAAACCGAATCATCTGCCATCGGCCCCTCCACCAAGTCATAGGTATGTGGGACTCCTTTACGACAAGAGGCTATGAAATCGAGCCATTCATCCGTCAACTCTTTAAAACGGAGAATTTGTAACCCGGCAATTTCCTTATATTCGTATACATTAACAATATGAGCCGGAGTTTTATTAGCTGCCCACCGTTGGGCTTGCTTTTCCAACACCGTACAGTAAAATCCGAAACCGAAATCTTTAAAGAAACCGGTAGTTTGTACCTTCGGATATTCTATTACCATATTGCTACCATGATATACTTCCATTGCCATTTTATTTTTTACCGTATAATACAGGATTCAAAGCCGGATCATTATACATTTTCATCTGTTTGTACACCTTCATGTACTTGCGGCCTTCTTTGATATCGGTCAGCAACTGATCCAATGCCGTTGAAAGGTCTGTCTTCTGTTCCAGCAGCACCTTCAGTTTTTCTTCACATTTGGTTTTGTGTTCGGGAGTCGCATCAGGGCGATTCACCTCTTCATTCATATGGTAGATCTTGAGTGTCAGAATAGACAAACGGTCTACCGCCCATGCCGGACTCTCCGTATTGATCGTTGCATCCGGCAAGACCTTTACATCCTTGTATTTATCCAGAAAGAAACTATCGATCAGTTCCACCAGATCGGTACGGTCCTGATTAGATTTATCTATACGGCGCTTGATCGCTATTGCCTCGACCGGGTCGATCGCCGGATTACGGATGATATCTTCCAGATGCCATTGCACCGCATCAATCCAGTTTTTCAAATAAAGATAAAACTCGATACTTTTTACCTCATAAGGATTATGCATGGTTGCATCCACATCATCAGAAACATGATACGCTTTCGTAGCCTGTTCAAATATCCGGTAACACTGTTCGCTGAAATTCATAAATAATCGTTTTGCTTTCTGTAAATACTGTTGACAAAGGTAGAAAATCTTTTCTGATAATCTATCAATGAATTTCCTGAAGAGTGGTATTCGGACCTTCCACATACAAGTTGCCCTTTTCGTCCACTCCCATCTTATCGATAAAAACGACGCGCTCCTCACCTGTATTCTGCGTACGTCCGTGATACACACAATACATCTGCTTTCCGTCTTTCGAATAAGTCACACTGTTATGGCCCGTACCCGTCACGATCCCGCCTTTTTCAACATTCTTCTCCAGTACCGGGTTGTTTGCCGATTTAACAAAAGGACCGAGGGGATTTTTAGAAGTCGCATAGCCGACAGCATAATTCTTTCCTCCGAAATAATTCGCAGAATACATCATATAATAGATATCGCCTTTCTTAAATATATATGAACCCTCCGTCCATCGGCGGTTCACTTCGCCAGTCGTTACAGAACGACTCTCCCATTCGGCCTGCGGGTCTTCATTGGTAACAGGCGGGCGCAGGATCAACACGGGTTCGCCGATGATGCCGCTTAAATCAGGTTTCAGCTCGACACCATAAATCCAGCTTTCCTCTATTTCGTTGAACATACCTTTCTCACGTGCCCATGAAGCCACTTCACTCTCTACCGGATGCTTGTAACAGCAACGGGAATAATATAAGTAAAGACGTCCGTCGGAATCTTGCAGCAGATTACCGTCGATAACAGGATAGCCGGGGTCAAAAAGAGGGCGGTCGCTCATCTCCCTGAACGGACCGGTCGGTTTGTCCGAAACAGCAATGCCGATCCTGAAATTCTCCAACTCATTAGTCGGGTTCTCCTTCCAATCGGCACTGAAAAACATATAAAACTTACCTTTCCGTTCATACACTTCCGGCGCCCAGAAGTTGGCTGTAGCCCACGAACCGGCCATATTACCCCGGTAAACCTGTCCTTCCGGTTTCCAGTCTATCAGATTATCCGAAGAATAAGCACAGAAACCATCCACGGCCCCTGCGCCCGTGCCATACATATAATAACGCCCGTCGGAAGCCAACAATACATAAGGGTCACCGAACTTTACAGGCAGCGGATTCGTATACTTCCCCTGGCCGTATACAGGAATGCAAACAATGGCCAGCAAGCATAATACACACAACAACAGATGCTTCATTTTCCAGTTTTTTATACACATTAGTCTTTCATGATATTTAAAGCGTGCAAATTACGTTTTTATCTCCACTTCCGCAAATAATCTCTATCTTTGCCAGTAGTAAAAGGCAAGAAAATGAAAATAGTAGCTGATAACACGGTCCCGTACCTGAAAGGGGTTGCCGAACCGATCGCAGATGTAAAATACCTCAACTCAAACGAGTTCACTCCTTCAACCATTCATGATGCCGACGCCCTGATCGTACGAAGCATCGACAAATGCACCCGTGAACTGTTGGAAGGAAGCCGCGTCAGGCTGATCACGACAGCAACCATCGGTTTCGACCATATCGACATAAAGTATTGTGATGAAGCAGGTATTACCTGGAAAAACGCTCCGGGATGCAATGCCGTTTCGGTCGCCCAATATGTTTTATCTTCGCTGATCACCATCGGTCTCCGCAGAAACGAACCATTAGAGGGGAAAACGATCGGAATAGTCGGCGTAGGCCATGTAGGCAAAGAACTGGAAAAACTCTGCGCATCATATGGCATGCACGTTTTACGTAATGACCCGCCACGGGCAGAAAAGGAAGGAGAGGCAGGATTCGTTTCGTTGGATACGATTGCAGAAGAAGCGGATATTATCTCTTTCCATACGCCACTGACAAAAGAAGGACGTTTTGCTACCCGCCATCTGGCAAACGAAGCCTTTTTCAACCAAACACGGAAAAAGCCTTGGTTCGTAAACGCTTCGAGAGGAGCGGTACACGATACTCCGGCGCTAGTGAATGCCCTGAAATCAGGAAAAATAAGCGAAGCAGTGATCGATTGCTGGGAAAACGAACCGGCAATCGACCGTGAATTAATAAGTCTGGCAACCATAGCCACTCCCCATATTGCCGGATTCTCTGCCGACGGTAAAGCCAACGGGACCCGTACCTGCCTGGAAAATATCGAACGCTTCTTCGGACTGAAGATAGAAAAAATGAAGGAGGTCGTCCCTCCCGTTCCTGCCGATCCGGTGATCGACCTGGACAATGTTACGGAGCATCGTATCGAACATGCGATCTTCAGAAGTTTCGATCCGCTTGCCGTAGACAAGGCATTACGGGAAACACCTGATAAATTCGAATGGTTCCGGTCTAATTACAATCACCCACGGGAGTTTACCGCCTATACGATAAAAAATGCAACTGCGGAAGAACGGACGCTATTCGATAAGTTAGGTTTCAAATAAGCCTCCGTAAAGAAAATGGGAAAAGGATGCGACCTGTTTTGAAAAAGCATGCCGACTAAATTAAATTAGTACGGCGAGTAATCAACGGTTGATAACCGTCAACCGATCGGCTCATAGTTATCGGCCGATTGGCTCATAATCATCAACCGAACGGCTGACAATTATCGGCCGCTGAACAGTACCGCATCTAATATACAAAATATAGTTATAAAAGATACTGGATATCAGCATCTTATTTATAAAAAAACAATAATAAATCCAACGACTCACAGCAATGGCGAAAGACAAATTATTATCACCCGGCTTTTGTTATATATTGATGGCAAATTTCCTGCTGTTTTTTGCCTTCTACCTGATACTGCCGATCCTGCCATTCTACTTGCAGGAACGGTTTATGACGGACAAGTCGATGATCGGGTTCATCCTGTCCTGCTACACGATAGCCTGTCTTTGTATCCGTCCCTTCTCAGGATATCTGTTGGATACGTTTGCGCGCCGCCCGTTGTATCTGGTAGCTTATGCCGTATTCATGGTCATTTTTGCCGGATATATGGTTGCAAGCCTGTTGAGTATATTCATCGTGCTGCGCATCCTGCATGGGTTCGCTTTCGGGATGGTAACAGTTTCGGGTAATACGATCGTGATCGATATCCTTCCATCTTCCCGACGCGGCGAAGGGATCGGTTATTATGGGATGGCGAATAACCTGGCCATGAGTTTCGGACCGATGATCGGGTTGTTCATGCATGCCAGTTTCAGCTATGAAGTGATCTTCGGCTGTTCACTGGCTTCCTGTTTCCTGGGGTTTATCATGGCTTATCTGGTGAAGACTCCTTACAAGCAACCGGTAAAGAAAGAACCGATCTCGCTCGACCGCTTCTTTCTGGTAAAAGGGGGCTGGGCAGGCATCTCTTTGTTAATGTTATCTATTCCCTACGGGATGACGACTACTTATGTCGCCATGTATGCGGATGAAATAGGGATTTCTGTCAATTCAGGGCTTTACTTTACCTTTATGGCGATAGGCCTGGCCATATCGCGGCTGTTCTCCGGACGGCAGGTAGATAAAGGACGTATCACGCTGGTCATTACATTGGGGATGTATCTGGCTTGTGCCAGTTTCTTCGCCCTGGCTTCCCTGGGGACATTGATGAAATGGAATCCGGTATTTACTTCCTATTTATATATAGGGATAGCATTATCACAAGGAGTAGCCTTCGGTACGATGTTCCCGGCATTCAATACCCTGTTCGTGAATCTGGCCCCCAACAGTCAGCGCGGGACAGCGACCTCCACCTATCTGACCAGCTGGGACGTAGGTATCGGTATCGGATTGATGATAGGCGGAAGCATTGCACAGGAGTTCGGCGGTTTTAATTATGCCTATCTGTTCGGGGCCTGCCTGACGGTATTGTCTACCTTCTTTTTCATTATCAAAGCAGGACCACATTTCAACAGGAATAAATTACGGTAATAACCGCTCGATATAGTCACACAAGTTTCCGATGCCGTTCTCGCTTTTGATCTGCCCGCTTACCGTGGCGGCATTCTTTTTATAATCCGGATTACCGACCAGGTCCGCTATTTTACGTTCCAGTTCATTCTCGGAAACTTTAGCGATCTTCACCCGTTCCGGACCTAATCCCAGCACCTGTACCCGATACGCCCAATAAGGCTGGTCGAGCAATAAAGGAGTAATCAGCTGGGGAACACCCGCACGCGCTACGCTATGTGTCGTACCGCTTCCCCCGTGGTGGATAACGGCATCGCAATGCGGAAAAATCAGATGATGGGGAATCGGTTTCTTCATCAGGAATAATTGTTCGCTTCCCTGTAAAGTTTCCCCTGTCTTCGCCCAGCCTGAACCGACAACCAGCCGATATTTTTTCCGGTCACTGATACGTGCCAGCATGCCGCAGAAACGCTCCCGGTCATTCGAAGTACAACTGCCCAGCGTAAAGAAGATGACCGGTGTCCGGTCTCTTTGGATAAACGCCATCAGTTCCTGATACGCCTCTTCATCATATTCAAACGTATCATTAAAACAATATCCACCGATATTCCAGCGAAAACGTTCGTCCCACACGGGATCGGTATGTCCCAGATAACGGCTGTACAACAGGAAATTATCACTATTTTTTGCCGCATCCAGGCCGAAATTAGCAATCGGAGCCAGACCATACTTCGCCCGGTTCTTATTGATCGTATCTTTCACCATATAGTTGGATACCTTGTTCATCATTAGCCAAAGCAGTTTCGGCGTAATGACCGGATTAGGCTTCGGGTACGGAAAAGCAGGAGGCGGCATCTTCGTGCCGGGCAGGAAAGGAGCAAAAGCCGTACGGACAAAAGGCTTTTTACAATATTCTGCAATGCCGGTCGCGGCAAACTCCGTATTGGCTGCTACCAGGACATCGTTCTGTTCAAGAAGCGGGATCACCTGCACAAACTGTTTGTCGATCGCATCGCGCGTCCATTCCACGATTCTCTTAAAGCTCTGTTTATTCTCGGCAGCATCGGCCATCATTCCGCCGATATTGTCGAAATCCTGCAAAACGACTTTTACAGGATATTTTCTGACCATTTCCTCAAAAACCTGGGGAACATTCATTGTTACCTCATGACCTCGTCCGACCAACTCGCGTGCCACCGCCAGATAGGGCAACACGTCACCTTGTGATCCTCTTGTTACAAGCAGTATTCTCATTTACTCTATATTTTTACATGCAGTTTTTTCCGGGCACTGTTCTTTTACTTCACAGGCCTCACTCACCTTTTTACCTGCAGCCTTCCGCTTAAAAAGCATCCGGACCAGAAAGGCTAAAAATCCTAATAATAGACTCATTAACATAATGAGAACAAAGAACGCATATATAAACATATCCGTCAATGTCTATTTTTCACATTCGATATTCTATTATTAATAATCTTCCTTTGGCACATATTCATATACAGACAGTTATTATACCCTATAAAAGTCAATTCTTAATAATGGAATATTGATTCTGAAATATAGCTATTGTTTGGTACAAAGTTATATCAGTACTTTGTAACATCAAATAAACAATAAAAAGAAAAGTAAATGAACAAGTATTTATTGCGCAATTTTCTTTATGCCATCTGTGTGGCCACCTTGTTGTTTGCCTGCGATGACAATGATGATTCCGATGGTTCCGGAATGAATGGAATCTATTCCAACAAGTTGAGCGCACCTGAAGGCGGCAACACATTGACCCTGACTTACAGTGGACGTGAGTTCATCGGTAAGGACGTCTCCTTTAAAATGACCAATGACAACACGGCTAACATCACTTTACATGGTATTCTCCCCGGAGAAACCACGACTCTGCTTGAAAACGTGGCCATTTCGGCCGGAAGCAACGGTTATTCTTTTTCCGGAAACGGGACAGGAACAAACGGGACCTCTTTTTCCTATACCGGTTCTGTCGAAAAAAGTAAAATGACTTTGGCTCTGACCGATGTGAAAGTCGCCACCAACCAACTGACTTCAAACGGCAACTGGTATCCGGTGCTGGGCAGAACTTCCACCGAAACAGATCCGGTGCTGGGAGAATATACCTTGATGCGCTGTGCATTTCATCTGGTGACCGATAATGCCCTCTTAGCACAGTTTGCTCCCATGCTGGAACCTATCGCCGGGAATCTGATCTGTTGGTTTATCAATGAAGTCACTTTCAATCCGGACGGTAATATCACGGCCCGTTATGCCACCATGCCGGAAGGCAAAGCGATCGGCGACCTCATCCAACTTCCCCCAAACAGACAGGACAGCGAATGGATCTCCTCTCCGATCAATCTGGCATCTTATTATGTAAAAGACGATTCGGAGCTTTATATCGTCCCCAATATCGATATGATCCTCTACCAGATCGAGCAAAACAAGACCAAAGCCGACGGAGGCCTGGATGCTGCCGTTATCGCTGCCGTCTACCAGCAACTTAACAAATGGAGTACGACAGGTATCCGGATGAATATCCGTAAAAACTCAGAAACACCATCCAATAATATGGGCAACCTGATTGCTTACAAAGGCGACATATTCCTGTTCATCGATAAAGAAGAGATAGAAGCCTTCCTCCCTTTATTACCACTGGTAAAAGATCTGCTGCCGGAAGATATGCTCGGCGGTTCACTGGGATCGATGATAGGACCTTTGCTCGATATACTGGCGAACAGCCTGCAACAGACGAAAACACTGGAAATGGGCATGATGTTGAGCAAACAAAAGGATATACAATAATAAACAAAGAGTACAGACATGAAAAAATATACTATATTATTTTTACTGGCCCTTCTGAGCATCCCCTCTTTCGGGCAGATCATGAAAGGATTCGTGTATGACAAAGAGACCAACGAACCGCTGGCGGGTGTCAACATTACTTTCAAAAGAATCAGCGGAGAAACAAACGGAACGATCTCGGAAGCAGACGGTTCATACCAGATCAACCTGCCGGAAGGCGGTGTCGACCTGCTGTTCAGTTATATCGGTTACGAAAATGAGCAGGTTCCGGTCGTGATCAACCGCAATGAAACAAAGACGCAGAATATATTCATGCGTATTAAAGCCAACCTGCTGGGCGACGTCGTGGTCAGTGCCGGACGTTTCGAGCAGAAGCTGAGTAACGTAACGGTCTCCATGGATCTGCTGAAAGCCGAGGATATTACCAAACAGGCTCCTACCGACCTGAGTGCGACACTGAACACGATGCCCGGTGTGGATATCAATGACAAACAACCTTCTATCCGCGGAGGGAACGGTTGGACATACGGTGTCGGTTCACGCAGTATGGTATTGATCGACGGAATGAGTGCACTTACTTCCGGGACCGGTATCATCAACTGGAACATTGTTCCGCTGGAAAATATCGAACAGGTGGAAGTGATGAAGGGAGCTTCGTCGGTACTTTACGGGTCGTCCGCCCTGAACGGAGTGATCAATATCCGTACAAAACGCCCGGGTCTTACGCCTGTCACGACTTTACGCACTTATTTAGGTATCTACGGAGATCCGGAGAACGAAGAATACCGGTGGAGTGACAAATCATTCTGGAAAGAAGGCAAATACGAAGTGGAACCATTCCTGCGTAAGAACGTATTTTCAGGTATCCGTAATCCGATATATGAAGGAGTCGATTTCTCACATGCCCGCCGCGTCGGCAATTTCGACCTTTCTGCCGGATTGAACATGTTCACGGATGAAGGATATAAAAAACAGGGATACAACAAACGTTTCCGTGCCGGAGGCAACCTGACTTACCACCAGCCGATGAACGACGGCAATTTGCTCAACTATGGATTCAACGTCAACTATATGAGCGATAAATATGCCGATTTCTTCCTGTGGCGTTCTCCGAAAGATGTTTATGAACCGTCTCCTATCGCCAATATGGGACGCGAAGCCAATACATTTTATATCGACCCGTTCTTTAATTTTACCAATCCGAACAACAATACATCACATAAGGTAAAGGCCCGTTTTTATTATCGCGGGGACAATATTGCTGACGGATCAAACAACGATGCATCCATTACAGATATTCTCGGGAATATGGGGACGGATGTCGGTGCCATCACAGGGATCGTGCAAAATGTACAGAACGGTGATTACAGCATGTTCTATCCGATCATCCAACCGGCTTTGCAGGGTGACCTGAACGGGCTGGTAAACGGAACGACCAATATCCTGGGACAGATATTCCCTACAGCTACTACAGCCGATTACTGCGACTTGCTTTCATGGGTTATGAAACGCGGTATTCCGAGCAGTACGTCCGATCTGGTCCCCTGGTTGTCGAATGCGATCAACCCGAAATCCGATCCGGTCAGTATCGACAAGAACTATACGTATTATCTGGATTACCAGTTCAATAAGAAATGGGATAACGGCACACAGATCACAGCCGGCGCCACTTACGAACACATGCGTAGTACCTCAGTGACAACCGGCAACCATGACAGCGATAATGCCGCCATGTTCTTTCAGTACGACCAGCGCTTTTTCGATCGTCTGAGCGTATCAGCCGGTATGCGTGCGGAATATTACCGTGTCGATGATTTCCTGCGCGAAGCAGATACAAAGATATTCGGAACTAAGGTACCGGTAAAGCCGATCTTCCGTGCGGGACTGAACTATCAGTTGGCCGACTACAGCTTTATCCGTGCCAGCTTCGGACAAGGTTACCGTTATCCTTCCCTGACAGAAAAATATGCCCGTAAGGATATCGGTGGTGTCGGCGTATTCCCAAACAATGAAGTAAGGGCAGAAAAAGGGGTGAACGCCGAACTGGGTATCAAGCAGGGATATAAATTCGGTAACCTGATGGGATTCTATGATCGAATTCCGCTTCGGCTTCTTCGATCCCAATTCGTATGCATATGCAAATAGTACGAAGGAAATTCTGGGTATCATCGCACAGGGACAGATGCCGGGCATCGGAGCACAGTTCTACAACGTATCCAAAGCACGTATCTACGGGGCAGAGATAAGTACGAACGGTTTCTATAACTTCAATGCCGACACCAAACTATCCTATAACCTGGGATATGTTTTCATCGAACCGGAAGATGCCGATTACAAGGAGAAGAACGAAATCGAAGCACAGTACAACGATCCTCTCCGTGCAAAAGAGAAATCCAATGATTCCAAGTATCTGAAATACCGTCAGAAACATACGGTGAAAGGTGTTGTCGACCTGCAATGGAAACGCCTGAACCTTGGAATGAACGTTACCTGGAAAAGCAAAATGCTGGCCGTCGACTACCTGATGGTGGACGAACGGGAAAAAGAACAGCCGGATGCCATGGAATATATCCGACAACTCCTGTACGGAAATATCGGTGGGGAAACGCTCAATACGTACTGGAAAGAAAAGAATACGGATTACTGTGTAGTCGACCTGCGTGCAGGTGTGAAAATAACGAAGGACGTGTCGTTCCAGTTCATGATCAATAATCTGTTCAATAAAGAATATTGCACACGTCCGATGCTTGTTTCGGCACCACGGACCTACGTGATGCAACTGAATATGTCATTCTGATAAACCACTAATAATTAGAAAGCCCTGCCGACACGATAATCCGGCAGGGCTTAATTTTTTATATCACTTTTCAGTTATTTCAACAAATCTTCGATCACATGCGGATAATGGGCATATTCCAGCGCATGCACCTTGGCAGCGACCTCGTCCGGCGTATCGGTAGGCAACACTTCACATTTAGCCTGAAAAATGACATCACCTTCGTCGTAATTTTCATTGATATAATGTATCGTAATACCCGATTCCTTCTCTCCGGCAGCCACGACAGCCTCATGCACATGCATACCATACATGCCCTTTCCGCCATGTTTCGGCAACAAAGCCGGATGAATATTAATGATCTTACCCGGATAAGCACCCAGTAACGCATCCGATATCTTATTCATAAAACCGGCCAGGACGATCAGATCGACCTGATATTCCGCCAGTTTCGCCAGGACAGGCGTTCCCTCCACAAATTCATCACGGGAAAACACAAAGGAAGGAATTCCCAGTTTATTGACACGGGCATGTACGCCCACATTCTTATTATTGGACAAAACAACTGCTACTTTAACAGTTTCACTTTTAGAGAAATACCGGGCTATATTTTCGGCATTCGTACCCGAACCGGATGCAAAAATTGCTACGTTTTTCATATTTTCCTATGTTTTAGTGCACACGAAAAGAAAAAATGTGCAGTTTTCCGTATTTTTAGTGCATTAAATTTGTTTTGTAACATAAAAAATTCTTTTCTTTGCACTGCAAATTTAAA
>OGIE01003350.1_pt1 | contig 17401 bp, 23 predicted proteins | sample 1571581 | NCBI WGS metagenome assembly OGIE01 (sample SAMEA2582021, study PRJEB24529) | metagenome | biome: Human gut stool | place: China | collected 2011
TGCGGAAATCGTCAAGATCTGCGTGCGGTCGAACAAACCCCGCAGCATCGACGCGAGAACGAGATTCAGCGACACGCAGGTCAGCCAGCGCCAGGGCGTCACTTTTATGTTTCGTTTGGGCGTCGGCCAGTTTGCCACGCAGTTGAATAATTTCGGAGCGCGCATTTTTCAGTTCCTCAGAATCGTGTCCGTCCTGGACGCCGACCCAGTACGCAAAAAGAAGGGCGACCGCAGCCGCCCCAAATTTAATTAAGTTGATCAGATTCATTTAGCCATTCCAGCGTCGATAAGGACCGAAGTCCACATGAACGAAGTTTTTATAAAAACCAACTCCTCCCGGACATTCTTTATTAGCAATGATCTTTAGGCGCCCTAATTCGTGCTCAAAGTCTTTTCCATGGCGCGGACGAATATCGGCCGCCATCCCCTGAACGTGGTAGGAATTTTTGACACCTCCCACGGCCGCGTTATGCTCGGGCGAACGATAGCCTGAATTAATATAGATAGCCTTCCCGAATTTCGCCCGGAGCATTTCCAAAAGGTCATACAGGCCCTGCTGCACTACTAACGGATATGGGCTCGGCTGGCCATCCTTAGAGGCAAACTCCTTTGGCTGAAAATGCTCACTCATTTTTTTACTCCTGCGGGTAATTTAGATTTGATTTTGTTCTGGTGTTCTTCTTTAACAAGCTCTAGCATGTCCCGAATTCGTTGAGGAATAATCGAACCGAATCCGGCCTTTTCGACGTTTTCGAGAATGGATATGAGCTCGTTTAATGAAAGAGCTCCGATGGCCCATGCGCCGATCCAAGGCTCCTGTAAAATTTGATCTATCCCATGGAAGCCGATAGCGACGAGCAAAATCACGAATTTCCGAATCAGACCTTTCAGGCCTACGCGGCTCGACCAGGTTCCCGTCCTGGCCGCGGCGATCATGCCGGTCAAATAATCAGCCACGACAAAAGCAAAAAGCCAGTAAAAAGCACCCATGAGGGTGCTGACCAAACCGGTAAATCCTCCTGCGATCATCAATGCCGCATTTTTAAGCACTCCAGGATCGAGACTGCCTAATTTTTCTAATAGTTGATTCCACATAGATCAACTCCTACGCACGCAGAACTTTGTATTCAGGCTCCTCCGGCCAGACGACATTGTCCGGGAAACCTTCTTGTGAAGGTACGTCTCGCAGTGCTTGCCGGTATGCCCTGATTTTGGCGAGATCAGCGTCGGAGATCGGATAATCTCCTGAAACCAGAAAATCGGTTTGCGCGATCAAGTAATCGCGTTTAGAACGAACCTCCTGCTCTTTTTGTTTGCGAATTTCTTCGGGCGTCGGATCGGGGAGGCGTTCCGTTACCCAGAATCCCTCTAACAGCTCCTGCTTATATTTAGAGCCGTCGGTCAAAAATTCGTTGCGCAGATCGTTCATTTTTTTCCAGAACGGGACAGTCTGGTCATGTTTGATTTTTCCGAACGCAATGAGCTCATCGGCATTTTTCGGTAATGCTACGTACTCCCATGCCGCACCGTTCCAATGTGCCCAATAGCCCTCCTTTTTCTCCGGCTCTACAGAGGTAGAGCTATTTGGAGTGATATAGACATCATGGCCAGCGATTTTGGATTCCAGGGGATCGCGAGAAGCGGTAATGACTGAATGAAAATAGCCGTCGTTGTCATAACGATAAAATTTAGGAGCTGCTGTCATGTTGACCTCAAAAGAAATACAGGCCTTACGGCCTCGGGAAAGGCGCTATCAAATTACCGACCAGGGAGGACTAGCGCTGAGGGTCCAGCGGTCGGGTGTTAAAAGTTGGGTTCTACGCGTGCCGCAGAACGGCCGTGTAATCGACATCACTCTCGGCCATTGGCCCGAGATTCCTTTAATGCAGGCGCGCGCTCTAGCGCGCAGGAAAAAACGGGAGCTTGAGCTCGAGCCCTCAGGTTCCTACACACTGAGGGATGCATTCAAATTTTGGTGCTCGAAAAAGAAAGGACGGATCTCGAGCTACCGGGACGAAAAGCTGCGCCTGGAGAAGTACATAATCTCGAAGCTCGGCTCCCGGCAACTCGATTCAATTTCGCCGCCCGTCCTTATCAAGTTGCTTGAACCAGTCGAGACCGAGGGCAAACTTTCAACCGTCAAGCGGCTTTTGATGCGTGTCCGGGAAATTTTTGATTTAGCCGTTAATGCGGGATTCCTGCAATCGAACCCGTTGGCAAAAATTACGAAAGTCTTTCCAGTGCCTGAGGTTCGTCACATGCCCGCGCCCGACTGGAAAGAGCTCCCAATAGTAATTAGCCAGATCGAGCGCCAGGCTTCGCCTAAGTACAAGATCCTGTTTTTATTCTCGCTGGCGACTTTGCTCCGTCCTGGCGAAGTCGTTTCTGTACGCCTCGACTGGATCAACGGCGAAGCGATCACCATTCCGGCCGAGGCCATGAAAATGAAACGGACGCATCGAATACCTTTGACGCCCTACCTGATTTCGCTGATAGACGAGGCCAAAGCGATCCGAAAAAATAAACGAAGTCCGTTCCTTTTCCCGGCTACAGGTAAAAACCGTCATATATCCGCACAAGCCTTAGCCAAGTGGTTGCACGATAAACCCGAATTTAAAAATCGGCTTGTAGCCCACGGCCTTCGCTCCATCGGACGGGGCTGGTTCGCGGATAACGATGTGCCTTTCGAGGTAGCCGAGGCGGCATTAGCGCACTTAGTTGGCTCCCAGGTTGTGCGCGCGTATCAACGAGGCGATTATTTCGCGCCGAGGCAAAAAATTATGCTTAGCTGGCACGCCTATATCCAAAGCTGTGCTCAATGTGCTCAGGTTTTAAGTCAAAAGCCCGCAGGACCGGGCTCCCCGGAATAAAAAACGGTCATTTTTACGCTGTGCCAGGCACAGCCGGAAAGTCGAGCTCCGCCGATAAACCACGGGGCTCGCCGAAGGCCCCGGAAAATTCCCGAATATCGAAGGAAATTTACAGACAATCAACGGCTGGATTTTCTCCGATACCTATGGAGCTATATCAAAAATCGGAGGCGTTGATACAACCAATATTGTTCAACTTAGAGCGCAAGAAACGAGGCCTAAAAGCCCGGGTATTGCGTTCTCAGCCCAAGCTTCGAATAGCATTTATGGTTCTGCTTCGACAGTTCAGACGGCCGCAATGTTCGTGCAGTGTTTGATTCGTTACGCCGCGTAGCGGATCAGCATTTGAACGTACATCCCCGCAGGTTGCACCGTGTCGGAACTGCCAAAGATGGAATTTGACTGAGAAGCGTCTAAATTCGCATCGTCTCCGATTTTGTATCTACTATCTGCGATTGTCGAAATTAAGAGCCCGCTCCTGAGACGGTTTACTTTCAAGGCTCCATTCCAGCCCACATTAAAGTCACTGTTGACGTTTCCAACATTTGCCGCGTTGAGATAGCCAGCGATATTCGGGCATTAGAAAGCGCGGATAAGATTTAATCCAAAAAGTGCGTTTACCCTTACTTCGTCAATACTTTGATAAAGCGAAGAAACCCGGCTCGCATTGAAGCCCATGTGAGCTGAGGCAGTTTCATTTAACGTTGACATCCTCATAGGATTCTGGGCGTCCCTGAAATAACTTGCTCCTACGACCACTGCATTTGGGTATGCGGCGTGAGTGTTTGCCCATTCACCAAAGATATTCGGTAACCCAGCTGCTACATAGCAGCCGATTTCCTCAAGCGTTGCCGCCGCTTCAAAAACACGGTGGGCCATGTCGGGAATTCCGAACTGAGTTGCCAATGTGCTGGACGTATTGAATTTTGTGCCGTAAACGGCGTAAAGCTGATCGTATGTAGTTTGCGACAAATTGCCGCCGTTATTGGTCGCCACGTATCCATCGATCTCAACGTGAACCGGGAACGTCAGGATGCAGCCGATCGGCGTAGCACGATAGGACATCTGGACAATCGCACGATAGAACTGATCGGCCAGACGCTCCCCGTCTGCGACATAAACGTCCTCGCTTAAGGTTCGCTCGATAAATTTAGCGATCGCATAGCCTGCCTGGGCACCCTGCGCAAAGACGCGATTCATTTCGTTGGATTTTGCAATACCCGAAACGAAACCGGTTAGGCGCTTTGCAGCACTTACCCATTCGGCGTAGGGAATCAAATTGGCATTGCTTTGGTCCGCGAAGGGAAGGAATTCATTGATAGTGGTAGCCATATCACACCCAATAAAAAAGCCCCGCTATTTGCGAGGCTGATGAGATAAATGAATGTTTAGTTTTCAAACGGGAAGAAGTGACCGGAATCGAAGCCCTGGATCGAGGCTGTTTCATAGTCAAAGCCGAAGTAAGGCACGTTGTCGACAATCTGCATGCCGACGCCTGCCGCCACAATGTCGATTAAGCGGCGGCTTATGAGCTCCCAGACGATCGGCGGGGTTTCGCTTTTCGTGAGATTGATCACCACGTGCATATTCTGCTGATCCTGGAAATCAAACAATTTTGCCGGCACGCCGAAATACCCGAGAGCAGTGTTTAAGAACTCGGGGACTGATTCGTTTTTGCCGTCGAATTTATTCGCGAGGATTTTCGTTTTAATCACTGCGCGATACGTTTCGTCGTCCAGCGTTACCATGCCGTCCGAGGGATCAAACTGCCCTTTCCACACACCTTTGTCGAAGCCGACGCCGTCAACGTCGTCCAGGGCAAAATAGACGCCTACGAGTTTCATGGGCAGGCGCCTGGAGATTCCGACACGCACGCCGACCGCGTCCAGCTGGGCGCCTACAGCAGTGTCAACGTCAAAATGCTTATAAAAAACCGCCAAACGTTTTCTTGCTTCGTTCAGCGGTTCGGTCAGCTCATAAATAAATTGCTGGTACTTCGGCTTGTCAAAATGCGCCCCGGCGATTAACTCGGTATAACGATTTGCATCGCTCATGTCTGCACCTCCACCGTCACATTTTCCGGAGCGCAAGAAACCGCCTCATTCCACGCGATCGCGAGACTGGAAGCAGTCTGAGCCGTGGCCGAGCGGCCGAGTGTGATGGCCTCGACGCTAAAGCGCTCGTCAACGATCCCGGCATCGGTCTTTACTGCGCTGGCAAGAACCCGGGCGATGTTTACCGATTCCCCGATATCCAAAGAATTGATATAGGCGACAATGCGAGCCTTAATTTCGTCCTCTGCACTAGAGAGATAATCCGCAGCGGGTGCGATCGTGAGCTTGCAATACGCAGGCACGACCGTCGGCCGCGAGAATCTAATCGTATTCGGAAAGCCGTAAGTGTCCAGATAGTTGTACGACGTGGAGCCATAGGTTCCGACGCCTTCGCCCTTTTTTAAGAAAATCGTTTTTGCAATATCTGCCACTTCCCCGCCGTCGACAATCATCGCAATCGAATGTCCGGGGACGCCTTCCGTTGTCGGGGTATCGCCATCGTTTTTAATGCCGCTTACTCGCCTAACGCCGGCCGTGGTCAGCAGACTGCCGATAATGCCCTCCCACAGGGACACACTGGGGAGCGCTGTCGATTTCGACTGCTGCACTCGAAGCTCGCGGTCCGTTTGCACCGGCGCCCCGGGCTCAGCCGTGAGGATGTTTTCCACGGTTTGCCAGCCGAGCGTCGGCGTTCCGATACGATTGACAGTGCCAGCGGGCGCTCGGATATCGCCTTCTTCTGCAGCTATTGCCGTTACCGTGATTTCCCCGGCAGGCGGCACCACGACATCAGCGGGCAGATTCCATTTATTCTCTGCCTCGTCAAGGGCGACGCCGTTGACGATATGGGTGCCTGCCTGGCCGACGATCCGGAGGTCGACTTGAGAGTGTGATGCGGCCTGGCGCGTGATGCCGTTTATCTTGACCGCAGAATCCAGCGCCACGCCCTTGGCTGTGGTCGGGTTGTATGCGTTATAAACCGCAATCGCCTGAGCGTTCACGTCCGAGATGGCCGCAGCCACAATGCCGACCATCTGACCGTCCTGGGTGTCCGCGTCCAGATTGATGTCATCGCCAAAAATGGCCCGCATGCGGCCCTTTAGGTATTCGTAAATTTCTTCATAGGACGGAGCTGAGATACCTGTCTCAGTAACCGAAAAAACCGGATCATCAATCATGTAATTTCTCCGTTAATGCTCGCCGGACCGTAGTCCGTGCTGAGCTTGACCTGTACGGTCAGGCGCCGAGTATTCGGGTCAAGCACGGCCTCAAATTCGTCGATTTGCTGAACGCCCGGGGTTTCCAAAATGCGGCTTTTGATTACGAGGTCCGCCGCGCTTTGCTTGCCGAGGATCTGCTGCAGATAGGGCGTACCCTCATCGGTGTCGATAAACCACTGCCCTTGCCATAGAGCCAGGCGTGTCCGGACATTTTGCGCGACGGCCTCGGGCGTATTGACTAAATAATCGTTTGCATTGTGGCCGAAGCAGATATCGCCGTCGGCCGTTGTTCGTCTTACTCTCATTTAGGCCCTCCCGTATTGCTCGAGCCGCTGGAAACACCGGAATGGACGTGAGACTTGAGGCTGATGCCCGCGGCGGTAACGTCGGCGTCTGTTTCCACGCCGCCTGCCATTTTCGCGGCTGATCCTGCGGCATTGGTCAGCGGCCCTTCGAGCTGGATCGCCGGGGCCTTGATGCTGGCACTGGCAGAGGCTTCAACCGTAAAATTTTTACACTTCACGGAAAAGTCTCCGGGTGTCTCACATTTAACGTTATGGCTACCGGGATTGAGCTCAATGAAAGCCGCGCCGTCGTCACTTCGCAACTGCACAGCGCTGGCGCTCACGGCACCGATTTTTCTAGCCTGCGACCATGGTCCGGGGATGACGAAACCATCCGATAGATCATGCATCCGGGCTTCCGGAGGCGGTTGGATTCCTCCTAACTGCCACCAGTAGTCAATCCCGCGAGAAGCGAAAACGACCAAACACTCATCGCCCGCCTTAATCGGGAATGTGAGGGAGCATCCGCCACCGTGGGGAAACACGACAGGGCAGTCTAAAAGGAGCGGCATATTTACGAGCTGGATCGAGCCATCCTCCTGCGTGACGCGCCCTTTGATCGCCGGCTGAACTTCGCAGGTCAGCGCGCTCGCATCGAACTTCTGAATGATTCCCGGGAGCGCGGTCCATACCTGCGTCAGCCGGGAATTTGTTGCCTTCTCAGAAAATCGATTCGGGTCAAAAATTGTTGCGGTTGAATCCATAGCGCCCTCAGTTCGATGTGTATGTAAAAACAGATGGAGCGATCGGCCTGCTGGCGGAATTAACGCCCACGACGATCAAATTCGTGTACCAATCCTCCCCGCGCGTGTCGCCCACGTGCTCGCGGGAAATTACCTGATAAACACCGTCCGAAGATAAGAATGCGTCCGTTACAGCCTGATTTTTCGTAACTGCGTCCTCCGACACGGTTGTGTCGTAGTTGTTTCTCTGTACGGAAGCGTTATCGATTTGAATCTTGGCGCCGATCTCCAGGTTTGGATTAAGTAGCGCCTGGACGTCCAGGCCGTCCTCGTCCAGCGTAGGGCGCCCGATCAAACCGGTATCGGCATTAAGGACGATGACCTTTTCGTTCGGGTCGTATGTAGGTGTTTTAGGAATGGCGACAAGGCCGTCAACGCCATAGCCCCAATCAAAATTATTTGTGTCGGCGATACCGTTCATGGCGTCGGTAGCCATCCGAAACATGACTTTTCCACGCGGGAGCCTGGAATCCATAAATTGAATCTTAGGGAGCTGTTTACTGTCGACGCCCTTTTCTTTCATGGCCGCTACGACCTTCTCAAAGATCTCGCGCTGAGAGGCGCCCTTGGCGACCGAGACATTCACCACGGCATACTGCCTGGCCCTGTCGCCTGTGGCGGCTACCAGGCGCATGAAAGTTTCCGTTTCGCTCTCGCGGCCGACGGATTTCCACCACAGATCGCCTTGAAAAATGATGCCGTGATGGTTCTGATAGCCCGCCTCAATAATGACGCGCATGCCCTGATTTTCGATGACGTTCGTACCGATACCGAGGCGGTTTACTGTTTCCTGGGAGACGTTGTAAACCGTGATCTCGGCAGTGCAAGGCTTGCCGATGACCGCCTGAGAGATTCGGAATTTGCATCGAAATTCGCTCAGATCAATCGCCTGCTGATTGTCCTTGTCGATCGCCACAACGAGACGAAAATATCTCAGCCATTGCCGATTTTTATCTGTTTCGCTCATTCGTCGCTCCAAAATAAGCTCAGCGTTTGGCCCATGTCCTGATATGTCGGCTCGTAGCTTTTGACTTGCTTTGGCAACTCGCACCAGAGCGCCCCGCCCATTCGCTTGTAACCAAACTGTGCCAATAGGTTGACACCTGTCACCAGCGGGAGGCCCCGGAGCGCATCCGAGCCGTCTGTCCGGACCATATCCAGAAACCAGCCGCCGCAATCCGCATCCCTGTAAATCAGCGTCATGCGGTAGTTATATTCACCGAGCCGAATTGAAAAGCTCTGGGCGCCGGTGCTCAAAGGAATTTGATAAATACTCATGGCCGATTCCCCGCTGTAGTTAATACTGGTTGCGAGGTGCCGCGCTGATTAACAGAGGCTGTCTGCTGAGGATTCTTTTGCTGGGCGTCCTGCAGCGTGACCTCTTTTGTCCGGGCGAAGCGAATTTCCTCGAAAGTAATGTCGACCACTAAGGAGCTTTCCGTGTCGACCGTCGACGTTGTTTTTAACTTCGTGATGATGACAGCCGGATATTGCTTCTTGCCGGTAGAGAGCGAAAACGGCTCCCGTTTGGCTTGAAGCTCGAGCAGTTTTTCATAGACGTCTTTCGTCGTGGTGAGGCCCTTGAATATCGAAAAATCAAGAATCGAATTTAAGAGCCTGGAGGAATCGGACCATCCAAATTGGCAATTAATCACCGTCGGCATCTGATATGCATGATCCGAAACATTAGCGCCGGTATCGACAGGATGACGCGTAACTACGACCTCGTTTTCGTGCTCCTCGCTAACCACGACATCCGGAATAATTCCGGCAAATTCTCGTTTTCGGCCCAGAAGCAGAGCCTCCAGGCTATACGGTAAAGAGGGCATATTTCCTCCTTAGCTAAGATTGCGCTGGCCGTATCGGTTTTGGGCTAGCAGGGTCTCATGCGCCACGGCCTGGCCAACAGCGCGCGGATTATCCGCACCGTTGATCGTGATGTTTTGGTTCACAACAACGTTGCCCCGAGACGGAATTTTGTCCCGCTCGCTGACGACCTTAGACCGCCACTGCGACTGCGCGGCGGCGAGCACCTCTTTATCAAAAGAGGCGCCTTCAAAATACTGAGAGGCGCCCCGGAAATTCTCATGCTCCGTGATCGACTGCATGAGCGCTTTAAGCACTCGCGGGTCGCTTAGATCAAGGCGTGTCAGCGCACCGACATCCGAGCCCAGGCGTTTGCTCATGTTGGCGGTCACCGACTGGATATAAGCGCCTGTAGGGTTATTGTCCGAGGGAGGCGCATACTTGGAAATAATGGATGCGACGTTATCCAGGCCCGCGTTGGCGTAGCCTTTTAGCTGTCTGCCTAGGGCGCCCCAGCCTTCTTCCGGAGTGGAATAAATCGCAAAAGAACCGTCATTGGGTTGATTGCGGGATACCGGACGAATATTACCCGGGTTGTTATTGCGCAGGCCTCTGCTCATTTTCCCCGGCGCCGGAGGTGGTTCTGCCTGCGCGGGTTTCGCCGGCGCCTTCGAGCCTGCAGCTCGATACCTAGCCAGCTCCTCCTCGAATCCCTTTTTATCGAAATCGTCCACGATGCTCACGCCCTCCTCGGCCTCATCGTCCAATACAGATTTTTGTTTGGTGTACTTTTTGCGGAGAAACTTCTGTACCTGCTCATCGTCCATGAGATGACGCTTGTAGCGCTCGGCATCCTGAAATTCGTCCGCTTTAAAAAAGAAGTTTTTGAGATAGTCGCCGACGCCGTGAGATTGATCCCAGATATTTTTTTCTGTCTGGATCCAGGCGGGCAGTTCCTGCGAAAGTGTTTTATTGAACTTTTCGGCAACCTTATCTAAACCGAGGCTATCGGTCAGCGTACCAAAAGCGGCCTGGCTCCCCATGGATATGATTTCCCAGGTGCGAGAAAACTCATTAGCCAGTCGATGTACAGAATCAGCCGACTTGTCGACCATGTCAGCCAGTTCTCCCTGCTGCTCATTAGTTTTCTTAAGCTCGGCAGGAAAGTCTTTTTTCATGAGGGAGGCATACGCTCCATCCAAACCTAAAAACGATGCCTCAACGCGGCCCACGGCGTCACCCGTTTTTCTCCATCGCTCTATAAGGTCGAGCAAAATATCGCTGTACTCTCTTAGTTTGCCTGTTTTATCCCTCACATCAACGCCTGTGAGATTTTTGGTGTAGTCCGCCATGTTGGGAATAAACATTAATTTATTAGCGAAAGTCTTAAGACTGTTTGTCGCGTCGTCCACATTGCCGCCGACCTTGGCCACAGCCGAAGCGACATTATTCAAACCCCGGACAGAACCGCCCACCTGGTTCGTGAGGTTGTAAAAGCGATTGACTTCCTGAGTGCTTTTAGCGAATGCAGCTGTGAACGCGGTGCCTAAGGCAGCGCCTCGCATGGCGATTTCCTTCATGCGCTTTCCGGCATAGTCGATGGAGGCTTGAAACTTGGCTTGCTCGTCTTTATCGACCACAAAGCCCAGGCGGACGAGGAAACCGGCAAGGACGCTACTCATGGCTGCGCTCCTTCTCTAAAACAAATTCGTTGTATTTTTGGTTGTCGATGTAAACGTTCATTAGCAGAATGTCCTCGAGCGTCAGATTGTCGCCCGTCAAGTCCAGATAACTGATCATCCCGTGATAGACGGGACGCATCAGAAAATCCAAACCATCCGGGAGACTTCTGAACGGGCTCGGTTCCTGCTGAGTGTTTTCGACGCTATGAGCGAACGTTAAAGATTCAAAGCGTCGATAAAAGGGCGAAGCTCACGCTGTACAACAGCGCTCACTAGTACGCATGTAGTTGTGAAATCGATGTCATCGAACGCCAGCGTGCCGCCTGAATACACTCTGGTCCAGGTTTTTCCATCCTCAGAGCGTCGTTCGACCACGCTCAGCGCAGTGCGCACGCAATAGTCGAAATCATCGTCCGGCATCGCGGCGATGCGATCCAGGAGCGGCTGGCAGACCGCGAGCAAAGTGCCGAACTCGGTCAGTTTGTCGCTGAGTGTCGCCTTGGATTCCGGCATGGATTTTCCGTAAGCCGTCCACATGCCGTAGAGGACATTGTTGAATGCCGTAGGCATCAGCGGCCCGAGCCGCTTTTGAAGTTTCATAGCTTCAAAAAGGTCAAGCCGTCCGACGAGATACTCATGCCCCTGCAATGTGAATTTTTGAGGTACGAGTTTGTTCATTAGTAAGTCCCGCTCTGTGTGTCGATTTTTCCGCAGTCAAAAACCCATTCGAGAACGGGCTGGCCGTCCTCCGCAAAGGTTTGGCTCGGCAGATTTAGGAAGGCCACGTTCCTGGCCACAACTGTGTCCGTATTGCCTTTGTTGAGGATGGTGATGACATTGTTGCCCCAGACGCTGGAACTCAAACTTTGGGCATTAAACATGGCCTTGAGCTTAGCGTTTACGGGTGATGTATAAAGAAGCCGTACTGTAATAGTTCCACTTTTATCTGCCCTCAAAGAGTGCATAACCTCGCCGTCAGCACCAACCGTTTTATTGTTTCGCGGCTGGCCGAATTCGTAGCTAATGCCTTCCTTGGCATTGGCAGATCCGTAGCCCAAATCGATCACGCCGGTCGGACCAGCGAATGACGCAGTGACATCCATAAAGGAATAAGTTGCCATTTTGTTTCTCCCTTATCGATTGATCGTGAGCGTAGCGTCAATAAAGTGAATCGCGCCGCGCAGTTTGATGGCCACCTTAATCGGGGGCGCCTTGCGGGCCTCTCGGTCGCTCTGCGCCTGTTCTTCCAGCGGCTGGATGTAGACGTAATAGCCGGAGGTGAGCGTGTCGCCCTTCTGGAGAGATCCGAAAGAATCGCCGTTCCAGACACCCGGGGCGATAAGACCGTTTCGGACACCCGCGTCCAGCGACTTGTTGATCGTTGCCAAAATTGCGGTCATGCCCGCTTCGTCCTGGCCGATCTTGGTCGTAGTCGTATAGAGCAGATTCCATAGATCGGTTTCCACTCGGTTCTGCTGCCAGTCAAGGCCATGAGTTTCGTCAATGAACCAGCCTCCGGACATGACGCCTTCCTTGTAGATGGAAGTGTCATTCTGGAATGCTGCGAATACGTTGACGTTTTTGTTTCTCAGTGCCAAAGACTGAGAGGTCCTAAGGTTCTCGGCTAAGACGCCCGGGAGCTGTTTAAATTTCAGAGTGATCGTGGTATTCGATCCCTCGAAGTTAATTGTGCTCATGCGTCCGAGGACGGAGACGCCGGCCGTATCGCTGGTACTTGAGAATGTACAGATCGTGCGGTTATAGCCCAGCGCCTTGAGCTTAGAGCCCAGCGAAGTGCTGTTTGTAGAATCCATTTCGCCTGTATTCTGAGACGTCCAGGACACGATGCGAGAGGGTCGTGCGGCATTGATGAGCGCAGAGACTTCCAGGGCGTCCGCGTCCGTCCAGTCGGTTCCGCACACATATAGGCCGTACCAGTTGGTGTAATCCAGGCAGGCCGTTACTGCGTCGACCAGGTCCTCAGCTGCCGCACCGTTGACCTTAGTCGTGCCAGCGTCCAAGCCCATGACCTTAGACAACTCGGTAGAAGAAACGTTTGCGACAGACGAATTCACGCCTGTGGTGGCGGATTTGATAATGAATCTCGTACCGTCAAATACGCATGTGCCCTTTGAGGCCAGAGCGGTTGTAATCTGAGTTGCCACGCCGTTCAAATTGCTCTGGGAGCTCAGATCGACGCTGGAAACCGAGACAGAAGAACCATCGATTTCGACCGTAAAAGATCCGGATGTAATTTTCTCGAAATCGGCGATCTGCTGCTGAGAGATTGCCAGCATACGGCCGCGCAAAAGCCCGGCTGTAGCGGTTTTAGCCCAGCGGCCGACAACCAGCTGAGACGGCTGGGGAGACTGGCCGAAGAAGGTGACCGCGGCCTGATACTCAGGTGCGTCGGTTCCGAAATCGGCGGCAATTCCCTCGACGCCCGAATACGTGCGCAAGCGCTCGTCAGTGTCAATGACATCGCTGGTGCCGAGCACTAACATGGCCCCGAAGTTGCGAAGTGCGGCCGCGACCGGAGACATCTCGATCGTGACGTTTACGACCTCGGAGACCGGTAATGTAGGAGCAACGCTCATAATTTACCTCGTTCTGTATAAAAGCCGACATCGGCACCGACAATGGTGCGAACGCCGTAAGTTCTGGAAACCTTCCGAGCAACGCGGAAGGTCATGTCATATCGATCGACCCACGTCTCACAAACGAGATCAGGCAGGCGCATGGCCTGCGAATCGACCGCTTTTAACGTGAGCCCTGACTGTCGCAGCAGTGAGCGGTTCTGGCCGATTTGCGCCGCGTCTCTGAATCTCTGGGCGAGAAATAGAGCTCGGGGGCCGTAGAAACTCAGCACGAACTCATAATCCTCATGCACCACAGAGGTCTGATCTCCGGAAAGCGGGAGCGAAGGGTCACCTTTTCGCCCGTCGAGATAGACAGGCGTGGTGTCCAGGCGTTTGAGGGCCAGCGCGCACCAGTCGGTTTTTAGCGCCGGCTGAGTACCGGGCTTAGGACGCCAGGAGGCACGGACTAGATCGAGCCGCAAGCCAATAAGTTCAGAGATCCACTGGCGAAGCGGGTCCATCAGCTCTGTCTCATTGTCCGAACTCGTCGGGCGTAAGGCCCCGGACGTCCGGCTATCAGTAATTGCCATCACTCACCTCCGCAGGCCAACAAGTCAGCCTCAAAAAACCCTTCCCAAACTGCGAGTAATCCGCGCAGTCTTTGACGACAAAGCGCTTACCGCGCCACTCGACCTCATCGTTTCCTGAGCCGCCGAAGCCCGCGGGCATATCGGCGATCATGAAGCGCACCAGTATCGTGCCCTCACGCCGGAGCGCCTCTGGTAGCCTGGCAATCGTCTTTGTGTCGGCCGTGATGACGGCCATAACCTCTGTACTTTCGCCTTCGGTCCACGTGGAATTTCCGAACTTGTCCAGGCCTTCAACAAAGTGGATCAGCTTGCAGGGCGAAGTGAACAAAGAAGATCGGATTACACGTTCAACGTCTAAAGTCGCCATCATTCCTCCACCACAACGCCATCGATAGCGTCGCGTAACTGTCCTGTGTTAATCAGGGGGCGGATGCCCACGCCTTCCATCTCGTTCTCGCGGGTGCCCTTGGTAAGGCGCGAGCGGTTTCGGTTGGCAATGGTCCTAGGCTTGAGCGGCTCGAAGTCGGCCGTTTGCATGTAGTTTTTGACCGCTGAGGCTGAGCGGATCGCCAGGCGCTCGAGCGTCTGACCACACTTTTTTTCGTCGCCCTTGAGCGCGCAGTCCATGGCACCCTTTAGGCCGTCGACAATCATTTCCCGATTCGCTTCCAGGGCCGGAACTAGAAACGGTCTCGGCGGAATATTGTTCACCGGAGAGCCGTTCTCATGCACAAAGCCCAAAAGATGGTTGCTCGGGCTGCCGTCGTTTCGCGTATCGCCCTTAGAGCCTGCCGCAATGCCCACATAGACAGCAGTTTTCGCCAGACGCTGCAGTGCCTGGTTCAACTCGCCGTCATGCCGCACCATAGAAACAGAGATCGTCTTTTTCATATCTGCCTGGCTCCTGCTCCGAATAACTGAATCAGCTGCCACAGCTCGCGGCCGTAGGCGGTGAGATTCCATGAACCGGCGCCCTCCTCGGACGAGGATGAGGTGTCGTAGCTCACGGACGCACCGTCTACAGCCATTGAAGTGACCTGAGCCAGTGCGGAGGTGTCTCCGCCGTTGCCGCCGTCTGCAGCAGACCCTTGGAGCTTCAGATAATGAGCCGTGTAAAGACCCATTACATGCGCTCGGATCTCGGGATCAGGCCAGATTTCTTCCGAGAAAAATTTAGCGGCTAAAGCTAATCGAGCTTTAACCGCTATGTCCGGATAACTGTCCGAATCGATCTCCGGAAAAAGTTTGCGAAATTCCTCAAGCGTCAGAGGCTGGTTTAACATTTTCAGCCTCCTTCACAGTTGTGGTCTTTTTCGCATTTTTCTTTGGCGCCGGTTTTTCCTTCACCTCCGACTCAGCCGGTTCCTCGGCCTTTTCTTCGGCCGGTTCCTCGACCTTTTCCTCAGCCTCAACCGGCTTTTCTTTCGTCGGCGGCGTGATGTCGATATACGTGGCGAGGTGTGCTTGCAGATACGGGTGAGCCGCGACTGCGTCCTCAACCTCGTAGGACTGCGCGGGCTTAAATTCGAACTGCTGAGAGCCCATATTCAGAACCAGCGGGCAACGAACTGTAATTCGTTTCATAAAACCTCCTTAACCTGCGGATACTGCTGCCAGGTCGGCGTAGTAAACCATTTCCGGACGCACGAACTCGACGCCGCCGAGAGCTGCAAAGTACGGAACTGCCTGCTCGAAATTGCGGTACTGAACCGGTAGAGAGGCAATCGGAACCAGCGGGAAGCGGACCACGTCCACTGCCTTTGTGTAGGCCACAATTCGCGGCGTAGAGAACAAGGTCGTGTCGGCCAGCCAACGCACAGGGCGAATGGTCAGCGTACCGCCGTTAGCAACGGAGAGGTTATTAGCCTCAACGTAGCGCAACAGGTTCATTTCGGTATTAGTCAGCTGTGTGCTCACCAGTTTGCCGAAAATTGCCGGGGGAACCAAAAGGTTCTTCGGAATGCGGTTGTACTGCGTTGCCTTCCAGGCCTTTTCCAGGATGTTATTGAAGTAGCCGATAACGGTCTTCACATCGGTGGAATCGGTCCAGGTGCCGACATTTTCATGCGTTACCTGATCGGAATTGAGCAGGCCTTTGACGCCCACTTCGTCATCCCCGACATAGACCTGAGTGTCGATATCGAGCTGATGCTTCATGCGCATAGCAGAGTGTTTCTGCGCATCGATCGGGCGACCTGCCTGCATAGCCTTCTGGAGCTCGAAAATCGTGTAAGCGACCTCCATGCCCCAGAGTGTCAGCGGTGTGGCAACCTTCTTCAGAGAAACAGAAACACGGGCAGGCGTGGAATCCGGGCCCTTAATGAAGGACTTTTTACCCGCACCTGTGCCGCCGAATCCGCCCATGTATTCAGACTGAATGAAAGAAGAAACCTCATCGGCGATCGTGACATCGTCGCGCAGGTCGATATCCCTGCCATATGTGAAATCCGCGATCGGTTCATAAACACGAGTATCCAGGCGCTCAAGCTCACCGACCAGGAATGCGCCGGTAGCGGAAATTGTTTCAGCGTCAGTAAAACGTCTTGGCATTTTTTGCTCCTATTAGATATTGAATGCGATTTCGGCCAGGCCCGCGTCATCCTTGGCGCCCATAAACACGCAGTTAGGAATTGCAGTTGCGCCCTCGGCCTTAGTGGCCGTAACGCCCTTGTTTGCGGCGTCTAGATAGACAGCTCCGCCCGGCGCCGGTGTACCTGCGGCACGCACAGCAACGTAACCTCGGCGCAGGATGCAAACGAAGGCGTCTTTCGGCCAAACCTTTCCATCCGGCCCAACCTGGCGATAATCGCGAACTGCGATGCCGTAGACCTTGGAGGCATCAGAGGCCGGAGTTGCTTTGCCGGTTGTGGTCAGAGAAACCAGAACGCCGTCGTCGGCGACCGGAGTAGTTGTGTCGTTCTGTTTGACCTCGGTGGTGTAGTCAAACATGCCGCGAGTGATATCGCCGGCAGAACCTCTGGGCATAGATGTGCCAATGAACTGAGACATTATTTAGCTCCCCAAAAATCATTAAGTTTTTTCTGGACGTATGCGATCGAATTGACGGAATCCTCAGCGCTGTCGCCGTAGCGTGTACCGCTGGCCTTCGGATTCTTTCCGGACTTGGACATAGCGACCGCGGCCTTGAAGGCGATATCCAGCGCCTTGCCGTCGAGCTCAGAGGAATCTCCGAACTGTTTGACGCCGGCGCCTTTCAGCGCCGTGCGCATAACGCGCTCGATCTGATTGCGTGTGAATTTGCCGCCCTTGGCGTCGCCCACAGGCTTTTTCATTCCCGGGCAAAGTGCCTCGGCGTCGCCGATGATGGCCTGAGCATCCGGATCGTCGATCAGCTCATTGTCATCATTCTGGTCAGCACCGGCATCCGGCGCCGGGGGCGTATCTGCGTCGCCTACAGGTTTCTGAGCCTGGCCCTTAGCCAGTGCTGCCACCATGGCCTCGAGTTTGGCCAGGCGCTCCTCAAGTGTTGGTGTGGGTGCCGGTGTCGGGGTA
>OGIE01003352.1_pt1 | contig 17393 bp, 20 predicted proteins | sample 1571581 | NCBI WGS metagenome assembly OGIE01 (sample SAMEA2582021, study PRJEB24529) | metagenome | biome: Human gut stool | place: China | collected 2011
GCTGCTCCGATTAACGCCCATCCATTACCAGTAATACTGCTTAACATAATTATTTTTCCTCCTTGATATCCACATATTTGGTTTTCAATTTAAACGGCTGGAACGGTTGTCCACCGCCTTCGTAAAATTTTCCAAAGAACTCCACATATTGGAGTCTGCAGGTGTGTACATACGCACCCAGAAGGTTGATCGCCATATTGAATGTATGACCGATCACAAATACAACGATAAAGAGAATCACTCCTCCGATGCTCTTTCCGCCCATGCTTCCCATCTGGTTGACTACGGAAGCGATAACTCCGGTTGCAAGGCCAAGTGCCAGCAGACGGGAATAGGAAAGTACATCACTGAGCCAACCTGTAATGTTGTACAGGTCATAAGCACCCAGTGCAATGCGAAGAGCCGGATTCTTGCTGGAACGGCCGGAGAACAGTACGATTCCAACTGCACCCAGGATTGCGCTCCATTTTGCTGCTGCATTGAGAGCTGCCGGGAATACGATCTGTTTTCCTGCAATGCCTGCAAACATGCTGGACGGGATCAGAATACCGATCAGTCCAAGAAGCAGCATGTACCAGAATACAACGTCACAGATAAAATCCATATATTTGTGATCTCTGATACACATATATCCCTTTAATGCAAGTCCGGTGAACAGATGGATCACACCGAACAACATGGAATACAGAAGCATTCTCATCGGCTCATTCAACGGTACGAACCACAATGCCGGGATCGATATCTTGTGACCAAAGAAGGTCTCCGATATGACATCCAGCGCGTCTCCAAAATAACCGCCGAACAGTATGCCCCATACCAATGTGGAAATACCACACCAGAAGAATAACTGAATGGATTTTCTTAAATTCTCCTCGATCCGCGGGAATTTCAGAAGAACGATTCCGCATACCAGCGAAACGATCAATCCATAAGCTGCATCGGACAACATCAGTCCGAATAAAAATACATAAAAAATCGATGTAAAGAACGTGGGGTCGATCTCTCCTTTTGCAGGAAGACCGAAGGATGCAAGCACACCCTCCACAGACTCGGAAAACCGATTGTTATGAAGCAGGACCGGAGCTTCTTCATCCTCTGCGATCTCTTCTGCTTCTGCTGCCGCACCATATCTGTCGGTCAGCTCTTTGACGATTGCCTCTGCTTTCTGTGCCGGAACATAGCCGCTTACCGCAAATGTACTCTTTGTCTGAGGAAGCTCTCCAAGAATCCGATATTTTTCGGCTCTTGTCTGATAGTAATCTGAGATCAGCTCCAGATCCTGCCTGCTTGCAGCATAAGAGGCGATCTCACGCCCCAGCTCCTCTGCTTTGCTTTGCGCTTCTTTCATCTCTGTCAGAAGCTCTTCCTTGTACTGTGCCGGTATCTTAGAAACGGCTGATGACGGCTTTGCAAATCCCGCCGTCCGAAGTGCTTCCTCCACTTTGGATGCATCCTGTCTGAGACATACAACAGCCAGATAAGTAAAATCCTTATCTTTGGATATCAGTTCGACATTTACTGCCTCGATCTCCGGTGCTGCGTCTGCAAGAATCTTCAGCACACTCTGCTGATCCTGCTGTCCTGGTAATGTACCGATCAGAAATGCTGTACTTCTCGTTCCTGAGAAGTTTACCGGAACTGTCAGACCAAGCCATGGTGTAAGCGTTTCTGCCTGATTTTCCAGTTTCTGTGCTGCTGCCTGACTCTCAGCCACCTGCTTATCCAACATTATGATCTTGGTTGCGGTCTGCATAAAATTGTCCTGCTGCGCAGCAGCTTTTGCAAGAGACTCCTTATCAACCAGCGGCTTTCCCGCCAGGGAGTCCAGCATTCCTTTTTTCTCCGGTGCATACTCATCCAGTATATGGAGTGCCTGGTCCGCAGTCTGGGACCTTCTCTCGAAAGTCGATCTGGAACTGCTTACATCCTGTTTCTCACAGAGTTCTTCATCTTCCAGCCGGATATCGACTTCCATGGCTCCGAGTTCCTGCAGACGTTCCAGGATCGCTTTCCGATTCTTCTTCAATGCACAGATATTGATCCGCTGCATCTGCACGATTGCCATATGCACATCCCTCCTTTTCTTTTTTTCAGGCTTAAACTAATGACGCGATCACAGCTTTTACTGCATCTGCCCGTTTAGGCTCGATAAGCTGTTTCAGTGCATCCACTTCCTTGAGGGCCTGTGCCTCCGCGTCTGACAATTGTGTTTCGTTGTCTTTTACAAATGCATCCTCTGCATCCTGTCTCTGAGTACGGATCCTGTTCTCCGTCTCAGCTTTCATGGTTTTGGCTTTCGCCTTTGCTTCCTCCACAATGGATCCCGATTTTTCCTCTGCTTTCTGAAGCACTGCCGCCGCTTTCGCCTCGGCTTCTTTGACTGACTTCAAAGTCTCGTCCAGCATCTTTTCACCACCTTTGTTTTCAGATTTTTCATCAGATTCTTTGCCTTTTCTTAGCATTGTAGCACAATAATTTAGTTCTTTCAACCAAGTCGTTAAAAGCTTGACAATTTAATATATAATGTTTTAACAAGAGTTTACTGTCTGAACCTACTAATAAATAGGAAAGTTTACCCTGTTTTTTATAACCAAGAAGGCCGTCGTAAACTACGACAGCCCCTCCTTACTCACACCTTTAATTCAAGAATTCTTCCATTACTCCTGTACGGAGTCATCTTCACCCCTGCAGAGGTAAGCATCCGTCTGGATGCCAGATTCGCCGGTGTCCCATTATATTTATCATCCGCGTAGACCAGTTCTGCGATTCCCACCTGAATGATCGCCTTGGCGCACTCATTGCACGGAAACAACGTAACATAAAGCTTCGTTCCTTCCAGGCTTCCACCTCTGTAATTCAGGATCGCGTTAAGCTCACTGTGCGTCACATACGCATATTTGCTGTCGCACAGATCTCCTTCTCTGTTCCACGGATACTCATCATCGTCACAGCCCTTTGGAAATCCATTATATCCCATAGACAGAATTTTATTCTCCTGGCTTACAATGCATGCTCCCACCTGGGTATTGGGATCTTTGGAACGCATAGCGGAAAGCTGTGCGATTCCCATAAAATACTCATCCCAGGAAATATAATCCGTTCTCTTTCCGCTCATAGATTCCTCCTACTTGGTTCCAAAAATACGGTCGCCGGCATCTCCAAGACCCGGAACGATGTATCCGTTCTCATTCAGATAATCATCAAGAGCACCCACATAGATATCTACATCCGGATGTTCTTCTTTCATTCTTTCAATTCCCTGCGGTGCAGCCACGATGCACATAAAACGGATCTTTTTAACCCCTCTGTTTTTCAGCATGGTGATTGCTGCAACAGAAGACCCACCGGTTGCCAGCATAGGATCAACTACAAAGACATCTCTCTCAGCGCAGTCCTGAGGAAGCTTGCAGTAATACTCCACCGGTTCCAGAGTTTCTTCATTTCTGTACAGACCAATGTGACCTACTTTTGCAGCCGGGATCATGGTCAGCATACCGTCGACCATGCCAAGACCGGCACGAAGGATCGGAACGACTGCCAGCTTCTTACCTGCCAGTTCCTTTGCAGTCATATGACTGATCGGTGTATCGATCTCCACATCTGTCAGTTTCAGATCTCTGGTCGCCTCATAACACATCAGCATAGCGATCTCACTGATCAACTGACGAAAATCTTTGGATCCTGTCTCCTTGCGACGGATCAATCCAATTTTGTGCTGGATCAGCGGATGATCCATGATGGTTACTTTTGACATTTCTTTTGTCCTCCTATTTTCTGTCAGATACATCAACTTTTTGATGTCCTGCCGCTTTCAGTAAACGATTCATAATGGCTTCTCCAAGCCCTGGTGCTTTGAATGATTCAGAATAGATCTGCTCTACTCCATCCTCATCAAACTCCCGCAGCACCGCAAACAAATGACTGGCGATGGAAAGTTCATCCTTTCTGGTTCCGACACATTTGATATCCCCTTTAGGATAACGGGAACGTGTCTCCTCTGTACAGATAATGCCTGTCCGACCCTTTTCTGCCTGCTCATTGATATAAGAAATCACCTGCTCCATAGGACCTTCCACAATCTTCAAGTCCGCTTTCGGCGCATAATGGCGATACTTCATCCCCGGTGCTTTCGGATGAATATTGGAATCATTGGCGATCAGACCTCTGTCGATCTGTGCTTCTCCAAGCACGGCCTGTACCATATCCAATGAAATAAACCCAGGCCGAAGGATCGTAGGAATCTCTTCTGTCAGATCCACAATAGTGGATTCCAGTCCGATAGTGACCGCTCCGCCATCCAGGATCATCGGAATCTTACCCTGAAGATCTTCGTACACATGCTGTGCCGTGGTCGGGCTGGGTCTGCCAGATGTATTGGCACTTGGCGCTGCAATATAGCCGCCGCCCTGGCGAATCAGCTCCAGTGCAATAGGATCAGATGGCATACGGATGGCTACTGTATCAAGCCCACCCGTCGTTCCGTAAGGAACCAGATCATTTTTCTCAAGGATCATAGTCATAGGTCCCGGCCAGAATGCTTCTGCCAGCTTGTAAGCTGCCTTTGGCACTTTTTTCACGATTTTTTCCAGATGTTCCATGTCTGCCACATGAACGATCAGAGGATTATCCGAAGGCCGTCCCTTTGCCTCATAAATCTTTCTGGAAGACTCTTCATGAAGGCCATCCCCACCAAGACCGTAGACGGTCTCCGTCGGAAATGCCACAAGTCCTCCGCTTTTCAGGATCTCACCCGCCCTTTTCAGAGCATCCAGATCCATGTTCTCTCTATCTATTTTGATAACTTCTGTCTGCAATGTATTCACCTCACTTTTATCAGTGTAGCATTCCAGACAAAAAAAATCAATGTTCCCATTGCCCGCCATCCGTTAATTTGCTACAATGTATGTTAGCTCAGAATAATAACTTACGCAAAAAGGAGATCTTAACCCATGTTAAAACAGCTTTCTATATATGCAGAGAACAAAAAAGGAACCGTTCAGCACATCACCGGTATTCTTGCTGAGCAGGGCATCAACATCTTAGGATCCGTCATCAATGACGGCACTGAGTATGGTGTGATCCGTATGATCGTATCCGATCCGGAAAAAGCCCTCGCTTCCTTGAAAGAAGCAGACTATCTGTGCAAACTCATTGATGTCCTCGGTGTCGAAGTAGCCGATGAAGTCGGTAATCTGAACGAGCTTCTGAAAGCCCTTTCCGACAGCAATGTAAGTGCAGAGTACATTTATCTGTCCTTCAACCGTGATTCCGGCAAGCCGATCATGGTACTCTACACCGATGATATCTATGAAGTAGAGTGCTGCCTGAAGTCCAAAGGTTTTGCAATGCTGTAATCATCACTGATTCATATAGCTGATCATGCCCATAGCCACTGCCCATGCGATTTTATTCTGATATCCGGGATCCTGCAATTTTTTTGCTTCCTCCCAGTTAGACAGGAATCCGCATTCTACAATGGCGATGGGCACATTTGTTTTTTTCAGGATATAATAGCTTTCATTTGCCTTTGCCTGACGCCGATTCTCCGGATCCACATAATCGATCATTTTTTTCTGTATCAATTCCGCCAGTGCTTTTCCCGGTTCTGATGTTCCATAATAAAATACCTGCGCCCCATGAACATATTCCTCATGGTAACTGTTCTGATGGATGCTGATCACGCAGTCCGGCTGATTTTCATTGATGATACTGACCCGTTTTTTCAGATCCTGTACTTTTTTGTTGGATGCATCTTCCTCATACAGTCCCGTATCCGTCTCTCTTGTCATGATCACATCGATATCCTGCTGCTCCAGGATCCTCTTTACTTTATCTGCAATGACCAGATTGAGATCCTTTTCTCTGGAATCATCCACCCCGATCTTCCCTGGATCATTTCCCCCGTGTCCGGCATCAATGACCACACATTTTTTACCGCTATTTCCGGTAACATGTTCCCCAAGTGTCTGCTGCCATCCTCTCTCTGCCAGTGCAAATGCACATAAAATCATCAATACCGACATGATCAGTTCCAGTTTTTTTCTTTCCAAAATAAAAACCGCCGCATAGTCTTTGTTCAAGTCTATGCAGCGGCATATCTAACTATTCAGTGGTTACTCCGATCTGTTCCAGGTCCACATACGTCACCGGACACTAATTTACATATTTCAGAATTACATCCCAGATGCTGGCTCTCTCATACCCCAGTCTCCAGGAGGCAACGCCTGCCAGATCATACTGTTTGATGAGCTGCATCTTATCTTCAATCGAAGTCTCTTCTTCCATCCACATCTGATAGAAACTTCCATTATAATCGATCTCCACATAATACTGCTTCGTAGTGTCATCCCATACCTTTTCCGCATTATTATTGGCAACCTTCTCATCAGCAGCGTTCATACCAAGAGCTTCACTGGATACTGTTCCATCTGGATCTGTCTTCCAGAATCTGGTATAGAACGGAACCGCATTGATAACTTTTTCCTTCGGTACTTCTTCCAGTGTTCTGGTGATACCACGCTCCACAAAATCATGAGATGCTACAGAACCTGCTTCTTCAGAACCTGCGTAATGCTCGTCATAGCCCATAATGATCACATAATCTGCCACGACTCCCTGCTCCGCACGGTCATAATGATCCGAAGATGAAGTAGGTACATAGTTATCTACCGATAATACAATGCCGTTGATCCGACACATGATCGACAGTTCCCGGATAAATTCAATATATGCTCTGGAGCACTCTGTCGTAATGGTCTCAAAGTCCACATTGATACCATCCAGTCCGTACTGGATCGCTGCTGCAGTCAGCTGATTGACCAGTCTCTGACGGCTGGAAGTTCTGGAAAGAGTCTCATAGGTGCTTACACCTTCCTTGAAGTTGTCCACCAGTCCCCATACTTCCAGTCCATTCTGATGTGCATAAGTCACATAGGACTGACTTGCCAGAGAGGAAATATTACCATCTGTATCCGCAATGGAGAACCAGGTCGGAGAGATAGTATTCAGCCCCTTGGCATCCGCCACTTTATTCAGCAGCTGATCATTAGCTGCCTGGTTGGTCACCATATGCCAGGTCAGATTGATCTTGTAATCTTTGGAAATATTACTGTATACTGGCTCTTCAAATTCTGGTGCTGCAATCTCCGTCTTTGTCACTGCGGAGATTCTCTTATCCTTAATATATCCAATGTATCCGTCTGCCGTCAGAACTCTCGTCCACTCGTCGATCTCTTCCGGCTCATCCAGCACATACATGATATCTCCCTTATTTACTTTTGTAAGGATCGGACACTTGATTCCCGCCTTGTTGCGGACTGCGCTTGCTTTCTGTGCAGTCACCACATCTTTGGAACCAAATTCGGTAATTACATGGACACGATTGGGCTCTTCCCAATATTCGTAATTAAATGCTGTATATTCTTTAATAAAATCCAGCGCCACATAAGCATCGCTGCCGTCTGCGCGAAGGATCACATAATCTTCACTGTTGGTCGCCTTTGCCACTGCATAGTCAGTACTTCCCACCCCGACGCTGACCAGCTCTGTAGGAAGTGCATACAGGTAAAGGTTCTCTGTAGAATCCCAGTAAAATCTGGAATTGATATACTGATAGACGGTCTCCACATTCAGATATACTCTGCCGTCAATAAATTTTGCCTTGTCCTCCAGCAGTTCATTATTCATGATCACTGCCATACTGTCATCATCAGACAGACCAAAATATTCATTTCCATCCATCATCTCTTTGGATGGCGAATATTTATTATATAAAAATTTCCCTGTCATAAAACCGCCCACCAGCACGATCAGTGCCAAGGCGATCAGAACCGGAAATGCCTGCGGACTGATTCTCCGACGTCGTCTTCTTTTCCGCGGACGTCTTTTTGCCTGTTCCTCTCTTATCTGACGTTCTTCTCTTGCCATATCCACCCTCCAGACTTTTATTATCCTTCGTATTATTTTCAACCTTTTTGCATAGTATAACACAAGACCACCGTTCCCACCACCACTAAATACCGGATATGGACAGACTTTTCTTTTCTGTACCTTAAAACCAATTTCCCTGGTGATCCCGTCATTTTCTGGTGACATGCATATCATTACAGAAGAAAGTTGTGTGATATATTATAACTCATGCATATCGCCTCAGCTGCACATCCCTCCTTTGCCATTCAAAAAACAACTTGGAAGCTTTCACAGAATCGTGAAAAGATTCAGATAAGTAGACTTACAGTTTAATTATACATACATCTGGCTGTTTTGCAAGACAGTTCATAAAAATTTCAGATTTTTTCCTTTATTTCGCTTTTGTGCACACTTTACATATTTCTCTTTTTTGTTTATACTATAACAAAACTAAAAATTCGCAGGTTGTGATTGCATGAAAATAGAAAAAATAAATGAAAACAAAATAAGATGTTTCCTGACCCGTGACGATCTTGAGAACCGTCACATCAAGCTCAGTGAGATTGCCTATGGAACTGAAAAAGCCCGTTCCCTGTTTCGTGATATGATGGAACAGGCATCAAGCCAGTTTGGGTTTGAGGCTGACAATATTCCATTGATGGTGGAAGCGATCCCCATGTCCAATGAGTGCATTATTCTGGACATTACCAAAGTCGCTGACCCGGAAGAACTGGATACCCGTTTTTCCAGATTCTCCCCTGCTTCCCCGGATCTTCTGGATGATTCCCAGAAAGACATGATCCCGGACGGAGCCGATGAAGTTCTGGATCTGTTTCAGAAGCTGTTAGAGCACAGACTGAAAAATACTCCGACTGAGAAGCGGGATCAGCAGGCGGAAGTTCTTGCCAATGAACTGGATATGCATAAATCGTATCTGTTCCACCGCATGAACCCGATCCTTGACGTAGCCCGGATTCTGAGCGGACATTATCATGGAGAGAATTCTCTGTATAAGAACCCGGAGACCGGAGATTATTATCTGCTGGTGAGTAAATCTGACCACAAGCCAGAAGAGTTCAACAAGGTGTGCAATATACTTTCCGAGTATGGCACCTCTGCTAAATATTCTCCTTCCGGAGAAGCTTATATGAAAGAGCACTACACACTGCTGATGGAACACTGTGCACTTCAGCAGCTGGCACTGATTTAAGCTGTTTTTCAGAATCTGCAGTACAGATTCTGCCACAAAAAAGGCTGTCCGCATACTTCTTAAATGAAGTAGCGAACAGCCTTTTTATACTGGTCTTATTCTGCTCCCAGGAAATTGTTCAGTCTTGCAACAAGAACATCCGGATCAAGTCCATGAACCAGTGCAGCCTCTTCCAGAGTCTCTGCCTGTGCGGACGGACAACCGATGCAATGCATTCCTTCTCTCATGAGGATCGGAATGATATTCTGATCGATCTGTACCAGATCTGAGATAATCATATCTTTAGAAATCTTCTGCATTGTTTCTAAACCTCCTTATCAATTAACGTGGATGGCTTCATTATACGGCGATTCCCTTGCAAAATCAAGGGGATATGCTATAATAAATCTGTCTACAATTTCATAAGGTGGAGGGATGTATATGGATACCAAGCGTTACATGATCTCAGATGCTGCCAGACTGGTGGATGTAGAAGCTCATGTGCTCCGTTACTGGGAGGACGAGCTGGAACTGCCGATCAGCCGCAACGAAATGGGTCATCGCTACTATACAGAAGATAACATCCAAATGTTTCACCGCATCAAGGATCTGAAAGAGCAAGGATATCAGCTTAAAGCTATCAAGGTACTGTTGCCGGAGATTGAGCAGGGGCATACACCACCCGCGATCGTTCCCGCACCGGAACCACCCATCAGTGATAAGATGGAGCAATTTCAGATGATCCTTGGAAAAGTCGTTTCTCAGGCATTAAAAGCCAACCAGCTGGAAATGGGAAAAGAGTTGAGCCACCAGGTCTCCACTCAGGTTGTTAAGGAGATGGATTATCTGTTCCGTCTTCAAGAGGAACGAGAAGAAACACATTATAAAAATCTTGATGCGCAGCTTCGCGCAACTCAGCAGAAAGCACAGAAGAATTTCTTCAAAAAGAAGGAAAAAAAGCCAAAAGAAAAAAAGGCTCCAAAGATAAAAGAAGAAAAACAGTCAGGATCCAGGCGACCCTGGTTTTTTGGTACACATCATCAACAACAGCCAGACTGATCCAGCATGACAAAACAGACCCGGAAGCCTGTGGTAACAGGTTCCGGGTCTGCTTGATCGTTTGAATTATTCAGCGTGAATAGCCTCGTTCGGGCACTCTGCTTCGCAGGTTCCGCACTCAAGACATGCATCAGCGTCGATCACGTATTTTCCATCTCCCTCAGAGATAGCATCAGCCGGACAGACAGCTGCGCAGCTTCCGCACTCTACGCAATCATCAGTAATAACATATGCCATGATAATTTTCCTCCTTGTATGATTTTGAATACCTTGTATCAGGCTCTTCTACATATTCTAATATAAAAGAGCACATTATACAAGTGAAATATTTATCAAATAATTATGAATCCTTCCTAAACCGGTTCTCGATCCATATCTGTAAATTTCGTCAGTTCCGGAATCCAGAGCAGATTCACGGTTCCGATAGGACCGTTTCTCTGTTTTGCAATAATCACTTCGGCCACTCGCTGCTCTGCTTCTGAAAGATCTCTGTTATAATATCCTTCACGATACAAAAACATTACAACGTCCGCATCCTGCTCGATTGCTCCAGACTCACGAAGGTCTGACAACATCGGTCTGTGATCCGGTCTCTGCTCCACCGCACGGCTGAGCTGAGATAATGCGATCACCGGTACATTCAATTCCCTGGCCAAAGCCTTCAGTCCTCTGGAAATGTCAGAGATTTCCTGCTGACGTGATGCATTATTACCGGAATTACCGCTCATCAACTGTAAATAGTCGATGATAACGATCTGTATATCATGCTCCATCTTCAGCTTTCTGCATTTAGAACGCATGGCTGACAAAGTAATACCCGGCGTATCATCAATAAATAACTTGGAATTTGCAATATTAGCAGAACCTTCTACCAGGTTCATCCATTCTTCATCGTTAAGCCTTCCGGTACGGATCTTCTGGGCATCTACATGGGACTCCAGAGAAAGCATACGGTTAACCAGCTGTTCCTTCGACATCTCAAGGCTGAAGATCGCTACCGGAACATCCTTCTTGAAAGCCATATGCTGTGCCAGATTCAGAACAAATGCCGTCTTACCCATGGAAGGACGGGCTGCGATCAGAATAAGATCTGATGGCTGCAAACCAGAAGTCTTATAATCCAGATCCATAAATCCTGTCTCAAGACCTGTTACCCGACCACGTGCACGGGATGCAGCATCGATCTTTTTCATGACATTGATAACAACCTGTCGGATCGGCACAAACTCACCGCCTCCGCCTCGCTGTGCCAGATCAAAGACCCTCTTTTCCGCATTGGCCAGTGTATCTTCCAGCTTTTCAGAACCTGCATAACAGGTATTGGCAATCTCTTCGTTCAGTCGGATCAACCGTCTGGCCACGGATTTTTCCGCAACGATCTCTGCATAATATTTAATATTTGCAGATGTTGGCACCTGAGTCATCCATTGCAGGATACGATCTGTACCACAGGCTTCCTCTGGCACTCCTTTTTCTCTCAGGCTGGTATGCAGGATCACCGGCTCCACCGGTTTTCCCGCATTATAGAGCTCCACCATGGTATCATAGACGACTCCCATCTGCTTCTGATAGAAGTCCTCCCCCGTGATCAGCTCGGAGGCAACCATGATTGCTTCATTGTCGATCAGCATGGCTCCGATAACCGAGCTTTCCGCCTCCTCGTCATGCGGCATGACTCGTTTGATCAGCGCTTCCTCCATGATATCTGTTCTCCTATGCTTCTCTGACTACAACTTTCAGTTCTCCGGTCACCTGTGGGTGCAGTTTGATCGGTACCAGCGTCGTTCCGACAGCTTTGATTGGATTCGGCAGTACCAGTTTTTTCTTATCGATATCCAGGTTGAGCTGCTCTTTTGCTGCCTGTGCGATCTCTTTGGAAGAGATGGAACCAAACAGCTTTCCGCCCTCTCCGGTCTTGATGGATAATGTTACTTCTACTTTCTTCAGATCCTCTGCAAATGCCTTTGCTTCTGCCAGACGCTCTGCTGCCAGCTTATCTTCATGAGCCTTTTGCAGCTTCAGATCATTCATATTCTTGGATGTAGCCTCCAGTCCCAGCTTCTTTGCCAGAATGAAATTTCTTGCATATCCATCACTTACATCTACTAACTGTCCCTTTTTACCTAAGGACTTTACATCTTCCAATAAAATTACTTTCATTATTCCAGTTCTCCTTTCTCGAACATACAATCCAGAGTATCACGCACCTGCTGCATCGCTTCCTCCAGTGTACATTCCAGCTGCACTCCAGCCATATTCAGATGACCTCCGCCACCCATCTTCTCCATGATGACCTGTACATTCACATCATCAATAGATCTTGCACTTACATATATCCTGCCATTATATTCCGTCAACACAATAGATGCGCGAACTCCCACAATATTCAAAAGCTCATTGGCCGCCTGCGCACCGACGATCGTCGGACTTGCCAGCCCTTTGGACGGGCACACAGTTAATGCAAATCCCTTATATACCTCTGCATGGCGGACTGCCTCCGCTCTCGCCTTATATTCTGCCATGTCCGTACGGAACATCTTGTGGACTCTGGTCACATCGGCACCACATCGGCGCAGAAACGCTGCCGCTTCAAATGTACGCACACCCGTTTTTCTCATAAAGTTGTCTGTATCGATCATAATACCTGCATAGATGCAATCGGCTTCTCCGCCCTTCAGTCTTACATTATCCGCAAAATACTGAAGGATCTCCGCAACCATCTCGCAGGAAGATGAGGCATTGGTCTCCACATAGGAAAGCGCCGCATGCTGGATCACCTCATTGCCTCTGCGGTGATGATCAAATACAACGACCGTCGGTGTCATGGCAAGAATCTCTTCACACTCGGTATAACTTGGCTTGTTGGTATCGACCACAACAACCACCGTATTGCGGTCTACGATTTCTTTTGCCTGACTGCTGCCAATCACGATTCCCTGCTCATGATTGTTGGCCTCCGCAAATGCTTCCATCATTGGACGCATAGCAGACGTTGCCTCATTGACGACAATATAGGCTTTCTTATTCAAGGTCTTCGCAGCTCGATAAATGGCAACTGCAGAACCAAATGCATCCGCATCTGGCATCTTATGCCCCATAACGACCACTTTATCCTTGGTCTCCACCAGCTCTCGGAATGCCTGTGCTTTGACACGCGCCTTTACACGCGTATTCTTTTCCATCTGCTGGGTCTTACCACCGTAATAAGTGATCTGATCCTTCGTCTTCACCACAGCCTGATCTCCGCCTCTTGCAAGAGCCAGATCCATGGCACTTCTGGCATATTCCATACAATCCGTATAGGAACCGCCGCCGGAACCAATACCAATACTTAATGTGATAGCCATCTCATTTCCAATATTAACGGTCTTAATATCCTGCAGCAGATCAAAACGAGTCTCACGGATCTGTGTCAGTGCTTTTTCCTGCATGACTACAAAAAATCTGTCTTTTTCCAGCTTACGCACAATGCCGTCATAAGCCCCGAAATACTTGTTGATCTTTCTCTCGATCAGCGCCACCAGAAGAGAGCTTCTGACTTCTTCCACATTTTCCAGAGCTTCATCATAATTATCAATGTAAACCAGACCAACTACCATACGCTGGTCTTCATTCTCTCTGATCCGACGGTTGATCTCCGTGGTATCAAACAGATACAGAGCGATCAGGCAGCCTTCCACAGCTTCCGGCTCGATGAGCTCTTCAGCATTTGGCAGACACTCATCCATCTGGATCCGTTTCATCTCCACCCGGTAATCTTCTTCTCCGTACTTCAGATTCACAGAAACGACTGGCTCTTCTTCTGTAGGAAGCAGTCCCTGGTTCAGTTCCGGAAATACCGTATTGATCGCTTTATTAAATTTCCCGATCTTTCCTGTGATCCTGTTGAACTCCCGATTGCTCCACACGATCCGTCCATCCTCACTCAAAAGGACATAGGGAATCGCCAGCTCCTTCAGCAGATTCTTCTGGATCTGTCCATACTGGGTCGCAAAGGACACCATATCTGTATAGATCGATGGCTTGTTATATATATACAGACCTCCTGCAATCGCTGCGTAAATGATGATCACGATTACCATAAGCAGCCCTGCCTGCGGTGAGATCAGATAAACACCCAACCCGGCCACCAGCAGCAGAAGCGTCAGATATAACGGCCATTTAATATAAAGCCGAAGCTTTCCTTTTATTTTCCCGAGTTTTCCCATGATATATGTTCTCCTCACTATCGCTCATTATACCATTATCCGTCTGTATGGACAAGTAATAAAACAGACAGTGAGATTTTACAGATAATAAAAAGGACACCACATTATAAATGCGGTGCCCAAAAAGCTTGTTCTTATTCTGCAGTGTAAGGCATAAGAGCGATATGTCTTGCTCTCTTGATAGCTACGGTAAGAGCTCTCTGATGCTTTGCACAGTTTCCGGTGATTCTTCTCGGAAGAATCTTTCCTCTCTCAGAAACATATCTCTTTAATTTATTTACATCCTTGTAATCGATCTCATTATTTTCTTTTCCACAGAATACGCAGACTTTCTTTCTTCTGCGGCCGCCTCTTCTCATCTTCGGGGCATCGCCTTTTTCATTTTTGGTGTAAGCCATGATGGTTCCTCCTTTTCACGATTCTGATATCTTCTTCGATTGTTAATTGAACGGTAATTCCTCGTCAATTCCATCCGGAATGTTCATAAAACCATCTCCGGCTGCTCCTGAGGGACTCGGCGCAGACGGTGCCTGCGGCTGATATCCACCACCCATTCCGCTGTTATTGCGAAGTGCATCGCTGGTAGCTTTGCTCTCTGCAAACTCGACTTCTTCTGCAACCACATCGGTGGTATACACTTTCTGTCCATCGCGATTGGTGTAGCTTCCGGTCTGGATGCGGCCACTGATTACCATACGCATTCCCTGACGGAAATATTTCTCAACAAACTCAGCAGTTCTTCCAAATGCTACACATCCGATAAAATCTGCGGTCTGCTCGCCATCTCTTCTTGCAACTCTGCGATCTACTGCAAGGGTAAATCTGGCAACTGCGGTAGCCTGCTCTCCATTGGAGTAGCGTACATCCGGGTCACGGGTCAGTCGACCCATCAAAATTACTTTATTCATTAACAATCACCTCTTATATGCTGTTCTTATGCGTCTTTGCGAACACACAAATAACGGATGACGTTGTCTACGATACGAACACGTTTCTCAACTTCTGCCGGGCAAGTAGCCGGTGCATCGAACTGAACGAAGTAGTAGAATCCTTCTTTCATCTTCTGGATCTCGTAAGCAAGTCTCTTCTTGCCAGCGTCTTCCACTTCTGTAACAGTACCGCCAAAGCGAGTGATAATCTCTTTCGCTTTCTCTACGGCTGCTGCTCTCTCGTCATCTTCGATTTTTGCATTCACAACAAGTGTTAATTCATATTTGTTCATGCTTTTACCTCCTTCTGGTCTCTGGCGCACGGTCATATTGCTATGCGCAAGGAATTTCTCTGATTACAGAGCTATAATATATCACAATAAAAGACTTTACCATATTTCCTGCTGAAAATCAAGCAGAAAATGCAGATTTTGCGAATGTATTTGCAAATGCGAATGTAGCTCTGAATAATAACAAACTTCAGGCTTTGCGGATTCCTCTGGTATTCTTTTCCACCAGCTTCCGGGACACCATAACCTGATGTCCACACCCCATGCATTTCAGCCGAAAGTCTGCACCAACACGCAGGATCTCCCATTCCTGACTTCCACATGGATGGGGTTTTTTCAGTTTAATAATATCACCGATCTGATATTCCATATATTTTCCTCTTTCTTATAACTGGCTGAATATTTCACCGATAGGACCTTGTACCAGCAGATCTGCTCTGCTGTCCATAGGTGTCACTGATTTATTGATCAATACCAGTTTATTTCCATTATAATAGTCGATCAGTCCTGCAGCCGGATAGACCGTCAGAGAGGTTCCTCCAATAATCAGCACATCTGCATGACTGATGGCTCTGATCGCTCCTCTCATAGTCGCATCGTCAAGACCTTCCTCATATAATACCACGTCCGGTTTGATGATACCTCCACATTTTTCACACTTCGGGATCCCCTTGCTCTCCAGCATATATCTGGCATCGTAAAATGCACCGCATTTCTGACAATAATTCCGATGTACACTGCCATGAAGTTCATAGACCATCTTGCTGCCCGCCGCCTGATGAAGACCGTCAATATTCTGAGTCACAACTGCCTTTAACTTGCCTTCCTGTTCCCATTGAGCCAGCTTCTTGTGTGCTGCATTGGGCTTTGCATCCAATGCCAGCATCTTAGCCCGGTAGAATCGATAAAACTCTTCCGTGTTTCTTCTGAAAAATGTGTGGCTTAAGATCGTTTCCGGCGGATAATCATACTGCTGGTTATAGAGACCGTCCACACTCCGGAAATCCGGAATCCCACTCTCCGTGGACACGCCTGCGCCACCGAAAAATACAATGTTATCACTGTTGTCGATCCATTTTTTTAAGGTTTCCAATTCCTGCTGCATGATACGATCCTCCTGTTTATTCTTCTATCTCTTCCACTTCGCACCGGAAATGTTCATCCGTATCTGCGATACATACTGCCGCCGTATACGCTTCGTCTTTTATAGGAAGTAACTGGCATCTGTATTGGTTCTTATTTATGTTCTGCATGATACGTGGATTTTTTATCGCACTTTTTTCCAGAACGTCATCTGCCCCGGACATTCGGGCAAATTCCACATAAAACCGATCCAGCGGCGCGGCAAATCCCGTCCCCAGTGCCTTCAGGAAGCTCTCCTTGACTGCCCAGTATTCATAGAACAGTCTCTGCCGCTCTGCCACCGGTGTATGTTCATAAAAATGCAGTTCTTCCGGCTGCAGTAATTTTCTCACCAGCGATTCCTTCGGCTCTTTTCCTGCATACTGCAGATCGATCCCCACTTCCCGATCTGCCACTGCACAGATCACATAGTCGCCGGAGTGGGACCAGTTCACATAGATACCGTCGCAGTCCGTCAGATACGGCTTTCCATGTTCATTTCTCTCATATTTCGCCGGAAGCGGAATCTCGATGCCTGCCCGCTGCAGACTTAAGTTCAATAATACCTCCGCTCCCAGAAAAAGCTGTCGTTCCCGTTCCCCTTTCTTACGGTCCGCCAGCTTCTTTCTCTCCTCTGTCAGATATGGACTCCACGAAGCAGCCAGGAAATCCTTCCCGACCGCTTTCA
>OGIE01003356.1_pt1 | contig 17362 bp, 10 predicted proteins | sample 1571581 | NCBI WGS metagenome assembly OGIE01 (sample SAMEA2582021, study PRJEB24529) | metagenome | biome: Human gut stool | place: China | collected 2011
CCTGCGCTCTGGACCGCCAGAACGCAAAGCTGGAGCCCTTCTTCAACCCGCACCACCCCGCTGTGCTCCGGGCCATCAAGATGACCATCGACGCGGGCCACCGCCACGGCATCTGGGTGGGCATTTGCGGCGAGCTGGGCGCAGACACCGCCCTCACCGAGACCTTCCTGCGGATGGGCGTGGACGAGCTGTCCATGAACGCCAAGAGCGTGCTGCCCGTGCGCAAGATCATCCGCAGCATCGATTTGAGCAAGCCTTCCGATAAGTAAGGAGCGCTTGACCCCAAAAACTCCGCCCCCGGCAGGGAACTTCCCCGCCGGGGGCTTTGCATACCCGAAAAATTTTACCAAAATACTTCAAAACCATAAAGTGCAGTGCTATACTGGTAGCATCAAAACACCTGCTGAGAGGGAATTTTATGACACAACTGCTCATCCGCCTGTTCGTCCGGCACCCGGACGATACGAAGAACGCCGCCGTCCGCACGGCCTACGGCAATCTAGCCAGCCTCGTGGGCATGGCCTGCAATCTCCTGCTCTGTCTGGGCAAGCTGGCGGCGGGGACGCTGTTCGGCTCCATCGCCATCATGGCCGATGCCCTGAACAACCTCTCGGACGCCTCGTCCAACGTGGTGAGCCTCGTGGGCTTCCGTCTGGCGGCCAAAGGCCCGGACGAAAAGCACCCCTACGGCCACGCCCGGTACGAGTATCTGGCGGGCCTCGTGGTCTGCGTCACCATCCTCGCCATCGGGCTTTCGCTGCTGAAAGAATCTGTGCTCAAAGTGCTCCACCCGACGGCGGTGGTGTTCAGCTGGCTCAGTGTGGGGGTGCTGGCGGCGTCCATCGGCGTCAAGCTCTGGATGAGCCGCTTCAACAAGACCATCGGCCAGCGCATCGACTCCGAGACTCTGATGGCCACCGCCGCCGACAGCCGGAACGACGTGCTGACCACCAGCGCCGTGCTCCTGTCCACCGTCCTCTCCCACCTGACGGGCTGGGACGTGCTGGACGGCCTCATGGGCGTGGCAGTGGCGGCGTTCATCCTCTGGTCGGGTTGGGGGCTTATGATGGACACCCTCAGCCCCCTGCTGGGCGAAAGCCCCTCGCCGGAGCTGGTGGAGCACATCGAGCACACCGTCATGAGCTACCCGGAGGTGCTGGGCGTCCACGATCTGATGGTCCACGACTACGGCCCGGGGCATCAGTTCGCCTCGCTCCACATCGAGTTCCCCGCCGAGGCCGACCCGCTGGAAGCCCACGACATCATCGACAACATCGAGCGGGATTTTCTGAAAAAAGACCACTTACAGGTCACCATCCACTACGACCCCATCGTGACGTCGGACGCCGCCGTAGGCGTCCTGCGGAGCCGTTTGATGGAAAAAGCCCGCCAGATGGACCCCCGTCTGTCTATCCACGACCTGCGCATCGTGCCGGGGGACAGCCACACCAACGTGCTGTTCGACCTCGTGTTCCCGGCGGGCTACACCGGCGACAAGGACGCGCGGCTGGCCGAGATGTGCAATTTCGTCAAGGAGCAGGATCCGGGATACTGCTGTATGGTGAAGGTGGAGCAGAGCTATGCCTCCGCCCTGCCGGAAGAGGATCAATAAAAAAGAGGGAAAGTATTATGCTGAACGAGACTTACCGCGCCATGCTGGGCCACAAGAGCGTCATCCGCAAGACTTTCATGTACGGCAAACGGCGCGCCGCCGAGATAGGCTATGAGAACGTGTTCGACTACTCGCTGGGCAACCCCAGCGTCCCCTGCCCGGACAAGTTCACCAAAGCCATGCAGACCCTGCTGGCCGAGGAAGAGCCTGTCGCCCTCCACGGCTACTGCCCCAGTCAGGGCGACCCGGGCTTCCGCACCGCCGTTGCGGCCCATCTGGCAAAGACCTTCGGCCTGCCTTATGAGCAGAAGGATATTTTCCCCACCACCGGTGCGGCGGGCGCTATCGCCCACGCCATCCGCGCTGTGACAAAGCCCGGCGACGAGGTGCTGACCTTCGCCCCCTACTTCCCCGAGTACGGCCCTTATGTGGAGGGGACCGGCGCTGTGCTCAAGGTCGTTCCGCCTCAGGCACCGGCTTTCCAGCCGAATCTCGACGCCTTTGAAGAGATGCTGACCGAGAACGTCACCTGCGTCCTCATCAACACCCCGAACAACCCCACCGGTGTCGTCTACTCCGCCGAGACCCTGAGCCGTCTGGCCGACATCCTGACCGAAAAGAGCAAAGTTTTCGGCCACAACATCTTCCTCGTCAGCGACGAGCCCTACCGCGACATCGCCTTCGACGGCAAAAAGGTGCCTTACCCGGCAGCGTTCTACCCCCACACCCTGACCTGCTTCTCCTTCTCCAAGAGCCTGAGCCTGCCCGGCGAACGTCTGGGCTATGTGGCCGTCCGGCCCGGCTGCGAGGGCGAAGACGTGCTGGTGGACATGATGGCTCAGATCTCCCGCTTCACCGGCCACAACTGCCCGCCCAGCATCATCCAGAAAGCCACTGCCGAGTGCCTCGACGTCACCAGTGATCTGTCCGTCTACGAGACGAACATGGACCTGCTGTACGATAAGCTCACCGAGCTGGGCTTTGAGGTGGAGCGCCCCGGCGGTACATTTTATATCTTCCCGAAGGCGCTGGAAGAGGACGCCAACGCCTTCTGCCTCAAGGCCCGGGAGTTCGATCTGCTGCTGGTCCCCAGCGACACCTTCGGCGTCAAGGGCTATGTCCGCTTTGCCTACTGCATCGACACCGAGAAGGTGAAGCGCAGCCTGCCCGCACTGGAAAAGCTGGCCGCAGCCTATAAAAAGTGAATGTGAGGTAGTTCCATGCATCCGCTCCCTGAATATCCCCGCCCGAGTATGCGCCGGGACAGCTACGTCAACCTGAACGGCCCGTGGGACTACGCCATCACCCAGAGCTCGGAGTTCCCAGCAAAGTGGGACGGCGCTATCCTCGTACCCTATTCGCCCGAGGCGAAAGCCTCCGGTGTGGGCCGGACGTTGCAGCCCGGCCAGTGGCTCCACTACCACCGTACCTTCACGCCCCCGGCAGGCGAGGGCGGGCGCGTTCTGCTCCACTTCGGGGCGGTGGACTACGCCTGCGCGGTGGAGGTCAATGGCCGTCTGGCCGGGGGGCACCGGGGCGGCTACTGGCCCTTTACGCTGGACATCACCGACCTGCTCCGCCCGCAGGGCCGCAACACCCTCTGGGTGGCCGTGCAGGACCCCACCGGCACCGGGACGCAGGCGAGAGGCAAGCAGACCCTCCGGCCCGGCGGGATGTTCTACCCGGCCCAGAGCGGCATCTGGCAGACGGTGTGGCTGGAGCGGGTGCCGGAAAATTACATTGATACGTTGACCGTTATCCCGGACTACGACGCCCGGACCGTGACGGTGAAAGTCCATACCTCGAAGCCCGGCGGTGCGGTGAACCTCTGGGCCGTGGTGCGGGCCGGCGGCGTGACCATCGCCGAGGACTGGGGCAGCGACGAGGCCGACCGGGACGGCGAAGTGACCCTGAACATCGCCGAAGAGCATTTCTTCCCGTGGAGCCCCGACAGCCCCTTCCTCTATGATTTGACCGTCGGCACGACACAGGGCGAAGAAGAGGGCTTCGACACCGTCCACAGCTATTTTGCCCTCCGCAAGTGGGAGTGCAAAGAGGATGCAAAGGGCATCCGGCGGTTTTTCCTCAATGACAAGCCCATCCTGCTCAACGGCCTGCTGGACCAGGGCTATTGGCCCGACGGCCTCTACACCCCGCCCTCCGACGCGGCTGTGGAGCACGAACTGCACACCGTGCGGGAGCTGGGCTTCAACCTGCTGCGCAAGCACGCCAAGATCGAGCCGGAGCGCTGGTACTACCACTGCGATAAGCTGGGCATCATCGTCTGGCAGGATATGGTCAACGGCGGCGGAGCCTACCCGATGTGGTACGTCACCTACCTGACCAACGCCTTACAGCCCCTGATGCGCCGCGCCCCGGACGGGAAGCTGCTGTGGGGCTTTCTGGGCCGGGGCAGCGCCCACAGCCGGGAGGAGTACGCCCGGGAGCTGGCCGACACGGTAGCCGCGCTGGGGCGGCACCCCTGCATCGGGTGCTGGGTGCCGTTCAACGAGGGGTGGGGGCAGTTCGATGCGCGGAAAGCCACCGAGACCCTCCGCGCCCTCGACCCGTCCCGTCCGGTGGACGAGGCCAGCGGCTGGTTCGACCGGGGCGGGGGAGATGTGCATTCCATCCACAACTACTTCTATCCGCTCCGCATCCACCCGAACGTGCGCACGGTGGCCCTCAGCGAGTACGGCGGCATTGCATGGCCCATGCCCGGCCATGAGCCGCCCCGGAAGACCTACGGCTACGGCACGGCCAGAAGCCGGGCAGAGCTGACCGAGCGCTACTGCGATCTGCAGCGCAAGACGGTGCTCCCGCAGCTGAAAAAGGGCCTCTCGGCGCTGGTGTACACCCAGCTGACCGATGTGGAGGACGAGGTGAACGGCCTGTTTACCTATGACCGCACGGCCATCAAACCCGATGCCGCCGCCGTCCGCGCCGTCAACGAGGCGCTGGAAGCGGAGTTTGAAAAGGCAGTAAAAGCATGAACGGGATCTCGGCCATTTTCCCCTGTGCAGGTAGAGCTTTTGCCCTTGTTATAAAGGTAAAGCAAAGGGCAGCTTTTGGGGATGCTTGACACAAATTTTGGCACGAATGCACGTTTAACGGGCAGTTTGCTATTTTTCACGGCTCCCGATTGGACAAAATGCCGAAAACAATACCGTATCTTGACAATCCTGTGAAAATGCACTATACTGAACCCATCGAGACAGACCACGAAGTTCTTGTAGTGGTTTGCCGAAATAAAAAATATTTTTTATTGGAGGAATATCACTATGAAAATGTTCAAGAAGATCATGGCTGTTGCTCTCGTGGGCGTCATGGCTCTGTCTATGCTGACTGGCTGTGCTGTCACCAATGCCATCATTGAGGACAAGGCTGAGAAAGCTCTGGAGAGTGCTTGGAGAACTCACGACAATACGGATGTCAACTTCAAGTCCGTCAACTTCACCGGCGAGAAGGCATACAAGGATGCCAAGGAGAGTGTCAATAAGGGCAATACCAAGGTCAAAGAGGGCGTGGCTCAGGTCTTCGCCCAGGCTGATGGGGACTACACTGTCGTCGTCGTTGCTGAGCCCAAGAGCGCTAAGAAGGTGGACAGCTGGAAGAACCTGGCTGATAAGGTTCTGGTTGCAGCTGGCTGGGAGAATGGCGTCTATCTGAATGGCACCAACAGCAAGACCGCTAAGGTCGACATCGAAACCGGCATCAAGGGCAAGAACTTTGAGGATACCAACAAGGATGACACCTACACCATCTTCGTCTTCGCAAAGACCAAGCCTGCTTACGACAAGAAGTAATCAGAACTTCTAAAACAAAAGTAATTACAGGCACACGGCCTGTAATGATAAACATTATATGTTCGCGCATGTAGTGATTTATCTCACATAGTCTGGGGGCGAGGTTCCGCAAGGGGCCTCGCCCTTAGGCTTTTTATAGGTGCGGGGCTATTGACATTGGAGAACGATTCCTCTATAATCAAGGTGTAGGCCAGTTAAAGATGCATGAACTGGAAGATCTTGGAAACTAAAAATGCAAAAACTGCCCGTTTTGAGATGCCGCAGAAAGCGAAAATGACGCCGGAATATAAGAAAAATGATGTATCTGCATTGTTTTTGAGAGAATGGATAAAAACGTCGGATTGCATCAGAATGCGTTAGAAAGCGTCGGACTGCCCGCCCCAGCCTGAAAAGGCCGAAGAGGGAGGTCCGTTTTTATCTTTTGTGTTCTGGAAGTTCTGGCGCTTGACAATCCACGTACGGCTGTCTATAATAAAGATAAGGAAAGGCGCTATCCGTGCAAACGGCTAGCTCCTCACCAGTTTAAGTCGCTACAAAAAGTAATGACCGCCACCGAGTTGGGGAACTGTGGGCGGTCATTTCTTTTTGTGCTTTTTCCTTTGTATTCTTGTGCTTGACAATCCGCGTACGACTGCCTATAATAAAGATAAGGAAAGGCGCTGACCGTGCAAACGGCTAGCTCCTCACCAGTCAAGCATTACAAAAGTAATGACCGCTACCGAGTTGGGGAACTGTGGGCGGTCATTTCTTTTTGTGCTTTTTCCTTTTGCTGCCATAAGAATCATCCTTTTTCCGGTCGTCCATCAGATGTACAACACTTACGAGAAGTGCCAACAGTGCAATGATCGTCTGGAAAAGCAATAGAATTTCCGATGTAGTCATAAGGCATCCCTCCCTTCGCCGTGAGCGTCGGGAGCGGAACTCCAAAAAGTTGCCCTCCCGCGCTTGCTTTGCTCCGAAGAGCAAGACAGCGAGACCGGTGAGGAGCAATAGCCGCCTGCGTTTGGTTGGACAGCGCCTTTCTGCTAAGAGAATACCATAAAAACCGACAAAAAGCAACGCCGCACGATGCATATCCACGCGGCGCTGGAAGCGGAATTTGAAAAGCAGTATGATAACAGAAAAGCTCCGGGGACCAACAGTTTCCCGGAGCTTTTGTATTATTTTTGAGGAAAATTACTGCTCGTTCTTGATTTTGGAAGCCGGCATCTTCTTCATGGCGGCAGAATCCAGAGCGTGGGGCAGCTGGGCGCCATAAGACTGAATGCTGTCCTGCAGCTCGCCGCTCTTCATGTCGGAGAGGGCCTGTACGCGGAGGCTGTCCAGCGTGTCAGCGTCCAGCGGGTCGAGACGGACGAGCATCATCAGCGCATAGCTGGAATACTGCACGGCAGCGGCCTCGCCGGGCTTGAGGGCGCGGACAGCGTCGGCGGTGCCTTCCTCGGAGAAGGTGGCATCGATGTTGTCAGAACCCAGCAGAGCAGTGGAGAGAGAAGAAGCGTCGGAAGAGGGTTCGCCATCCAGCACCGCGTAGATGTCGGGCAGGGCAGCGGCGACGGCGGTGCTGAAAGCGGAGGTCTGGGCGCTGGCTCCATCGGGGGTGGCAGCGTTGTAGCTCTCGGCGGCGGTCTGGGCCAGCTCAAGCATCTGGGCGCTCTGATCGTCATCAGCAAAAGCGAAGGTGCTGGTGTTGTAGAGCGGCACGACCACATAGCGGATGTAGACCATCTCGTCCTCGAGGTGGCTGGTCAGCTCTGCGTCGGAGACGGGAGTCTCGCCGTCGGTGCCGTAGCACTTCTCGAGCAGGTCGTTGCTCTTGATGAGGATGCGCTCGAACCGCTTGAGGGTGTCGAGGCCGATGCCGTTGGCCTTATAGAGGTCGCCGTTCTGCTCCATCAGCTGGGAGGCGTAGCTGTCGGCCTGCGTCTCCTCGTCGGGGGTCAACACGCCGCCCAGCTCATCGAAACGGGTCTCGATGGCGGCGTAGGACTCGAGGTTCTCGAGGGTCTTCTGGGCCACATAGTCGCTGACCACGGCGGTCTCGCCGGTGGTGTCATCGACGGTGATGGTGGCCTTGAGGAAGCTGGACACCTTGGTGGCGTCCTGGTCATCGGAAGCGAGGTCGGCGGCGGTCTGGTAGGCATCGAACTGGGCCAGCAAATAGAGGCCGGAAGAGATGTCCACCTCACCGATGGTGCCTACGGAATCCGGGGTGGAGAGGCTGCAGCCCACGAGGCCGACGGCCAGAGCGAGGGCGCAGACGAGCGCGATGAGTTTCTTTTTCATAAGTGTACTCCTAGTGAATTTATTTTTTGCCGGTGTTTTCCTCCGGCGGGGCGGCAAGGATGTCTGCCATCGCCTTGAGGATGCTTTGCAGCAGTTCCAGCGGCTTTTCGTCGGGTTGGAGAGTCACCGAGAGGTAGGGCTTGGTGCCGGCTCCTGCCGTCACCCGGCCATTGAAAGCGATGAGCAGGCCGCGAATCATGGCCACATCCAGCGTCTCCACCTGTAACAGCAGAGTGTCCTTTTTCTGGGTGACTTCGTAGACGCCCACAGCGGTGGCCTGTACGCGCACCAGCGAGACGTTCACGAGGTCGCTGACAGAGGGCGGCGGGTCGCCGTAGCGGTCGATGAGTTCGTCCAGCACGTCGGCGGCGTCTTCGGGGGTCTGGATGGCGGCGATGCGCTTGTAGGCTTCGATGCGGCCCGGGCCGTCGGCAATATACTTTTCCGGGATGAAGGCGTCCACCCGCAGGTCCACGAGGCATTCGCTCTTGTCGCGCTGGATGGGCTCACCCTTGGCCCGGGCGATGGCCTGACCCAGCATCTTGACATAGAGGTCATAGCCGACAGCCTCCATGTGGCCGTGCTGGCTGTGGCCCAGCAGACTGCCTGCGCCGCGAATTTGTAAGTCGCGCATGGCGATGCGGAAGCCGGAGCCGAAGGCCGTGAACTCCCGGATGGCGGAAAGCCGCTTCTGGGCGATGTCGGTGAGGGTCTTGTCCCGCCGGAAGGTGAAGTAGGCGTAGGCTTTCCGGCCCGAGCGGCCTACGCGGCCCCGGATCTGGTACAGCTGGGCCAGACCCATCCGGTCGGCGTCCTCGATGATGAGGGTGTTGCAGTTGCGCACGTCAATGCCCGTCTCGATGAGGGTGGTGCAGACGAGGATGTCTATCTCGCCGTTCAGCAGATGCTGCCAGACAGGGTTCAGCTCTTCCTCGGTCATCTTGCCGTGGGCGATGCCCACCCGCGCCCCGGGTACCATCTGGCTGACATGGGCGGCGCAGGACTCGATGTTGTCCACCCGGTTGTGCAGGTAGTAGACCTGACCGCCCCGGGCCAGCTCCTTCTTCATGGCTTCGGCGAGGATGACGTCATTGTATTCCAACACGAATGTCTCCACCGGCTGGCGCTCGATGGGCGGCTGCTCGATGGTGGAGAGGTCGCGGATGCCGCTCATGGCCATGTTCAGGGTGCGGGGGATGGGGGTGGCCGAGAGGGTCAGCATGTCCACGCCGATAAAGTTCTCTTTCAGCTTTTCCTTGTGCTTGACGCCGAAACGCTGCTCCTCGTCGATGATGACAAGGCCCAGGTCGTGGAACCGGACGTCCTTGGAGAGCAGGCGGTGGGTGCCGATGACGATGTCCACGCTGCCGGCCTGCAGGCCCCGCAGGGTCTCTTTCTGCTGTTTGGCGGTGCGGAAGCGGGAGAGCAGCCCGACTTTCACCGGGAACGCCTCCATGCGGGAGATGATGCTGTTGTAGTGCTGCCACGCCAGCAGGGTGGTGGGGGCCAGAATGGCGCACTGCTTGCCGCCCATGACGCACTTGAAGGCCGCGCGGAAGGCGACCTCTGTTTTGCCGACGCCCACGTCGCCGCAGAGCAGGCGGTCCATAGGCCAGCCCTTTTCCATGTCCTTCTTGATCTCGGCGGTGGCGGTGAGCTGGTCGTCCGTCTCGTCGTACTCGAAGCGGGACTCGAAATCGCTCTGCCAATCACCGTCGGCGGGGAAGGCGTAGCCTGTGGCCTGACGGCGGCGGGCGTAGAGCTCGATAAGCTCCTGTGCCATCTCTTCGGTGGCCTTTTTGACCTTGGCGCGGGTGCGCTGCCACTCGGTGCCGCCCAGCTTTGCAAGCTTCACCTTTTCCTCGTCGCCGGGGGCGGTGTAGCGGCTCAGCAAATCGAGCTGAGTGACCGGCACATACAGCACGTCGGAGCCGGAGTACTGAATCTTCAGGTAATCTTTTATCGCGCCCTGCACCTCGAGACGCTGGATGCCCGCATACATACCGATGCCGTGGCTCTGGTGAACCACATAGTCGCCGGGCTTGATGTCCGAGAGGCTGGACAGGGCGTTTTTGTTCTTCTTGCGCTTTTTGTTCTCGGCGGCCTCGTCGTCCAGACCGTGACGCCGGGACGAGATGACCGCCACGCGGGCGAACGGGAAGGTGCAGCCCGCCGTGAGGTGGCCGGGCAGTACCTGAACCAGACCTTTTGCGGGTCGGACGTCCCGGCTCATGCTGACGGCATAGCCCTTGTCAGCCAAATCGCGGGTGAGGGCCGCAGCACCCTTGGGCGTGCCGGCGAAAAGGGCCACGGCGTACCCCTGCTGGACCAGCGGGTCGAGGTCTTCCCGCAGGGAAGCGAGGTCGCCGCCCCAGTTGGGGGCCGCGAACGCCTCGGCGTTGATGAGGTCTTTCAGTTTGAACTCGTTCATGCCCCGCAGGAAGTTCTCGCAGAGCAGGGTGCTCTGGTCCTGCGCCGCAATGGCGAGGTCGTCCATCGTCTGGTAGAGCACATCGAGACCGGGGCAGATGACGCCCTCCTCGAGCAGGCCGGTCAGCTCTTCGCTGCGGCGGAACTCGGTGGCCTTCTGGGCGTCCCGGATGCCGCCCACCTCGTCGAGGATGAAGATGGGGCTGCTCAGGTGGTCGAGCAGGGTGGCGGGCGTCTTGTACCGCAGACCGTAGTATTTGTCCATAGCCTCGGGCATGACGCCGCTGTCCAGCTGGGCGAGGTCGGACTCCATGGCCTTTTCGAGGGCGGTGCGGCGCTTGCCGCGGGCTTTCTTCTGGGCGGCGCGGAGGGCCTCCGCCGTGTCGGCGGTGCTGCCGAACAGCACCTCACGGGCGGGGGAAAGATAGATTTTTTCCAGCGCACCGTCCCGCCGCTGGGTGAGCAGGTCGAAGGAGGCGAGAGAGTCTATCTCGTCGTCCCAGTACTCCACACGGGCGGGCTGGCGCATATCGGGGGCGTAGATGTCCACGATGTCGCCCCGGACGCTGAACTGTCCCGGGCCGTCCACCTGACTTCGCCGCACGTATCCGGCGGCGAAGAGCCGCTCCACCAGCGCTTCGCGGTTGTAGACCATGCCGGGTTTGAGGGTGAGGGTGTTCTTCTGGAACTCATCCTGCGGCACAGTGTATTGGAGCAGGGCTTCGGCGGGGACGCAGACGGCGTTCAGCCGCCCGCCCGCCAGTGCGCCCAGAACCGACAGACGCCGGTACTCGTACTCGCGGCCCGCGCCCTCGACGGGGCGGAGCATGAAGTCCCGGGGCGGGAACACCGCCGCCGAGAGCCCCAGCGTCTTGAGGTCGTCGGCAAAATGGGTGGCCTCGGCCTCGCCGGGCGTGACGACGCAGAGGATGCGGCCCGTGTCCTTCTGGAGCGCGGCGTAGAGCAATGCCCGGCCTGCCGGAGGCAGACCAAACAGCGCCGCCGGGCCGGGGGAGGCGAGGCTGGCCGCTGTCTTCTGGTATTCAGGGGTGTTTTTCAGGAGCGCTTCGTACATGGTGGACCTCCTTTCTGGTGGGGTTAAACCTCTCCGTCACGGCTGACGCCGTGCCACCTCCCCTATCGAGGGGAGGCTTTGGCATACCGGAAAACTTTACCTCTTCGCCAGAGGCTCCCCTCGGTAGGGGAGCTGTCGAGCGAAGCGAGACTGAGAGGTTGCGTCAAGCGGAGCCTTACCCGTTATACTTGCTCTGCGCCAGACCCAGCTTGCCGTCCATGATGAGCTTTGCGGCGGCTGCGATGTCGGGGCAGCGGTCGGCGAGGGCCTTGGCGTCGTCGGGCGGGAATTTGCCCAGCACCCAGTCGGCCAAATCGTAGTCCGGGCGGGGCTTTGCGCCCACGCCGATGCGGATGCGGGGAAAGTTCTCGCCGCCGAGGCGGGCGATGATGCTCTTGAGGCCGTTGTGGCCGCCCGCAGAGCCGGAGGGCCGGATGCGCAGTTTGCCGGGGTTCTGGGTGATGTCGTCGCACAGGACGATGACGTGGTCGGCAGGGATCTTGAAGAAGCCCGCCAGCGGGCCGATGGAGTCGCCCGAGAGGTTCATATAAGTCAGGGGCTTCAGGAGCACGACCTTGTGGCCGTCCACCTCGCCCTGCCCCCACAGGCCCTGAAACTTGGTCTTGGAGACGGAGATACCCCACTTGCCGGCCAGATAGTCCAGCGCGGCAAAGCCTGCGTTGTGACGGGTGCCGTCGTATTTCGGCTCCGGATTGCCGAGGCCGGCAATGAGCCAGATGTCATTGGTATTCATATGATATATTCTGCCTTTTTTACGTTGGATCTGTTTTCGAACAATATGTTATTATAACATACGCGCGCGCAAAAAGATACACAAAAAGCAAATAAATATCCCCCGGCTCCGCCGGGGGATATTTATTTATGCCCGAGGGAAGCACCCGCCGGGGCAGGGAGGAAGTTTGCCGTATTTTATTGCATATTGCCGCAAAATAGAGGATTTTAAGCCCGAAATTTCGCTGTTTTTCCCTATTGCCAAGACGGTAGGGGGGGGGGTATAATAAAAAATGAGAAATACCCTCAACAAAGAAGTGCAAAAAGCACAAGAAAACGTAGAAAAAGAAAGGAGATCACAAGGTTGACTTTTTGAAATTATCGGTTGTTCCCGCCGCGACTATTTTTTTGACGGAATTGATGAGATGAGCAATCAACTAATCTATTTATGACGGGAAGGTTTTATGCAGTTAAATGTAACAACTGACTATGCAATCAGGATGACACTATTTCTTGCAATCCTTGGAACGCCTATGGGGAGTGAGGATATCAGCAAGCAGATGGGAATCCCGAAACAAATGATTGCTCAGATCGCAAAGCCTCTGCGCGATGCGGGGATCATTGCGACAAAGCGCGGCGTTGGCGGAGGCTTTAGTTTAAACCGAAAACCGGAAGACATCAGTTTGGCTGATATATTCAATGCGGTGGAAGGAACTACCAGGATCAACCGTTGCTTGGAAGAAGATTGCTACTGCTCGCGGCATGCAACGGAGACATGCCCGGTCAGAAAGTTCTATAAGGAGGTGCAGACATTTATGGATGAAGCGTTTTCCGGTAAGACAATTGCGTCTTTGATGTAGTCTGCTGTGTATGCAGCATGAGATACTGAAACAGAATAGTGTAAAAACCACAAAAAACGTAAAAAAGAGAGAAGATTACTACGATAAAGAGAGGAGATTACTACGATGAAGAAGAACAACGCACTCCGCCGGGCAGCAGCTCTGATGGCAGCGTTGAGCATCACGGTGTCTCTGGCGGCTCCGGCCTTTGCAGGGACCTACTATATCGACGACGGCGATATTACCATCACCAAAGATGAGCATGGCCAGACCGTCCAACAGAACGGAACGACCAAGGATGACAGTGGTGAGATCATCATCACCACCCGTGAGCAGACCATCACCACGCTGGAGAGCGACCTGGAAGGCCCCGCAGCAGAGGATTCCGGCTTTGGCCCTGTGGTAGAGGACAACTACCAGCCTGCTCCCCCGGCCCAGCCGGAGGACGCTGAGGAGCCGAAGGACGCCGACCAGCCGGAGGACGACGACCAGAAGAACGCTGAGGAGTCGGAGAACGACGAGGAGCAGAAAGACGCCGACCGGCAGGAGAACACTGACCGGAAGGAGAGCGCTGAGGAACCGGAAGACGCCGACCGGAAGGAAAGCGCCGGGCAGCAGGCCCAGCCCCAGCAGGCAGCCCCGGCTGCTGCTGCCCCTGCAGCCCCTGCAGCCCCGACTTCGGTGATTACGCTGATCAACAACTTTGCCAATAAGGTGCTGAACCTCACCCTGAAAGACGTAAAAATTGATGTGAGCAACACCGGACGGGAGAATCACGCAGGAAAGGCTGCCCTGAGCGTTCAGGGAGAGGGCAATGTGGAGATCGAGCTGGACGGCAAGAACGAGCTGAAAAGCGGCTATTACAGGGCGGGCCTTGAAAAAAACACCTCCGCAGGTACGCTGACCCTGAAGGACGATAACAAAGAAGCCGGCAGCGGCAGCCTGAATGCCGAAGGTGGGGCGCTGAGTGCCGGCATCGGCGGCAGCTATAATGGCGATTCTGCCAATAATGGAACGAAGAACATTATCATCACCGGCGGCACGGTGACTGCTACCGGAGGCGACGGTGGTGCGGGCATCGGCGGCGGTAACGGCGGCGCCGCCGAAAACATCACCATCACCGGCAGCACAGTGACCGCTACCGGTGGCAGCGCTCTTGGCTTCGGTGGTGCGGGCATCGGCGGCGGCGGCGATGGTCGCAACAGTGATAGCAATGGCAAAAACATCACCATCACCGGCAGCACGGTGACTGCTAAGGGAGGCAACGGTAGTGCGGGCATCGGCGGCGGCGTCACAGGCATCGGCGAAGCCATCACCATCACCGGCAGCACGGTGACTGCTAAGGGAGGCAACGGTGCTGCGGGCATCGGCGGCGGCTGCGGCGGCTACAATGGCAATGGCGAAAACATCACCATCACCGGCAGCAGGGTGACCGCTACCGGTAACAGCGGTGGTGCGGGCATCGGCGGAGGCGAAAGGTGCGATGGCGAAAACATCACCATCACCGGCAGCACGGTGACCGCTACCGGTGACAGAGGTGGTGCCGGTATTGGCGGAGGCGCTGGAGAGTCGAACCGCGGCAACGGCAACAACATTACCATCACCGGCAGCACTGTGACTGCCATCAGCAATGGTTGCGGTCAACGTGGTAATGGAGGTGGTGCAGGCATCGGCGGCGGCTGCAATAGAAACGGTAGCCACATCACCATCAACGGCGGCACGGTGACTGCTGAGGGAGGCGACCATGGTGCGGGCATCGGTGGCGGTGCCAAGGGCAGCGGCAGCAATGTCACGGTGAGCGGAGCCGCTCAGGTGACAGCGATTGCCGGCAAGGGCGATCGCTGGGACGGTGCCGGTGCGACCATCGGCAGCGGCAGCGGCGGCAGCACGAAGAACCCTGATGGTACCTTCACCCCCGGCAGCGGCCAGGAGATCCGGGCGAACATCAGCGGCCTGATCACCGGCTGGATCCACCACATCATCTACAACCCGCTCCTGAACTGGGACGACGAACCGGACACCATCCTGAAGGAGTGGTGGGAGTTTGCGCTCCCCAAGCCCCCGAAGGAGGATAAGGGCTTCAATGTGGATGCGCTGAAGGGCACTCCCGAGCCCACCCTGGACCTCCATGTGGAGACGCTGAAGGGCGTCCCTCTGCCTTTTAACACCCGGCAGCAGGGCAGCACCCTGCGGGTGACGACCGACAATCTGGCCGCCCGGCTCCATGGTACCCGGCATGCGCTGGAGGCCCTGCAGGAGCATGGGGTGGAGCAGATCGAGTTTGTCACCACCTTCAAGACGACCACCCTGTCGGTGGCAGACCTGCTGGCAGAGGGGGGCAGCTGGTTTGCCCTGGAGCACGACGGCTTTGTGAGCCGGCAGCTGAGTGCAGCTCAGGCCGAGAGCCTGAAGTGCGAGCTGCACTCCTGAAGTGCCAGATGCGCTAAAAAAATACAGACCCCTTACAGGGGCCGCCTTGGGGAATCACCCGGGGCGGCCTCTTTTTTGTAATTCGTAAAACCACCCGCTAGGCGAGTGGTTTTCATTATACAAAAAGCCGCCGTGCGGGCGGCACGGCGGCGTGGGGAGCGGGGGTCAGCCCTGCTCTTTTTCGAGTTTCTGCTTCTTTATAATGTACGCCTCCATCTTCGGCTCAGCCCAGCCGTCGAGGTTGGTCTGACGCTCCCGGGCGATGCCAAGAGCCTGCGGGGGGACGTCCTTGGTGATGGTGCTGCCGGCGGCGGTGTAGGCCCCGTCGCCGATGGTGACGGGGGCGACAAGGTTGGTGTTGCAGCCGATGAAGCAGTAGTCGCCGATCTGAGTGCGGAACTTGTCCTTGCCGTCGTAGTTGCAGGTGACGGTGCCGCAGCCGAAATTACAGTACTTGCCTACATCGCTGTCGCCGATGTAGGTCAGGTGGCTGACGGTGTTGCCCCGGGCAAAGTTGGAGTTCTTCGTCTCGACATAAGCGCCCAGATGCACACCGTAGCCGGTGACGGTGTTGATGCGCACATGGGTGAAGGGGCCGATGTTGTTGTGGGGGCCGAGATGGCTGCTGTAGACCTGGCTGGCGTTGACGGTGGTGTCTTCGTCCACGGTGCTGTCCTCGATAAGGGTGTTGGGGCCGATGACGCAGCCTGCGCCGATGGTGGTCTTGCCGCGCAGGATGGTGCCTGCGAGGATGACGGCTCCCGGGGCAATGACCACTTCGGAGCCGATCTCCACATTGCGGCTGCGGATGTCCACGCCGTTTGCGATGTGGCGCAGCAGCACCTCTTCGCGCTGGGCCTCGGCAGCGTCGAGCTTTGCCTTTGCGGCAGCCAGTGCGGATGTGTCAATGTTTTGCATAAATAAAAACCTCCTCCCAAAACGGCCTCCGCAGCGGCGGCGGAGGCCCTGCGGAGAAGGGTTTTGTTGTATCCAAGACAGAACAAACTCGGGAGCAATCACCCCGGAAAAACAGGGCGAAGGGTTTGATGGATGGAAAGTTGTATCCATCGCCCTAAAAATGGCTTAAAACCTTAAAAAACCTCTCGAAATCTTTCCCATTTTATATTACCGAAAAAGTAAGTAAAATGCAAGAGTTTGCACAAAAAATATCAAACAAATTCGGTGATTTGCCCGATGGAATAGACGTGAAATTCTGGTATAATAGTTTAGCATTCACAGAGAAATGTTTATCGTATGACAAGACAGAGCATCGATAAGACCGCCGGAGCATCGCGCCGGGGGCCATCATTTGGGAGGTAAACACGCATGAGCAAAAAGTATCTGTACTACTTCAGCGAAGGCAACGATGCCTTTGGCGGCGACAAGGTCACCATGAAGAACATTCTGGGCGGCAAGGGCGCTGGTCTGGCTGAGATGACTGCAGCCGGTATGCCGGTGCCGCAGGGCTTCACCATCACCACCGAGGCCTGCACCCAGTATTACGCAGACGGCCGTCAGATCAACGACGAGATCACCGCTGACATCTTCGAGCACGTCAAGGGCCTCGAGAAGATCACCGGCAAGACCTTCGGCGACAACGAGAACCCGCTGCTGGTCTCCGTCCGTTCCGGCGCACGTCAGTCCATGCCCGGCATGATGGACACCATCCTGAACCTCGGCCTGAACGACGAGGCTGTCGAGGGTCTGGCCAAGAAGACCAACAACGCCCGTTTCGCATACGACTGCTACCGCCGCTTCGTGCAGATGTTCGCCGACGTCGTCATGATGGTCCCGAAGAGCCTGTTCGAGGTCGAGATCGATAAGATGAAGGAAGCCAAGGGCGTCAAGAACGACGTTGACCTGACTGCTGACGACCTGAAGGAACTGGTCGGCACCTTCAAGAAGATCTATGAGGACAACGAGGGCAGACCCTTCCCCCAGGACCCCAAGGATCAGCTGATCGAAGCTGTCAAGGCTGTCTTCCGCAGCTGGGACAACCCCCGTGCAAACGTCTATCGTAAGATGAACGAGATCCCCTACGAGTGGGGTACCGCTGTCAACGTCCAGCAGATGGCTTTCGGTAACTCCGGCGACCGCTCCGGCACCGGCGTTGCATTCACCCGTGACCCCGCCACCGGCGCTAAGAAGCTGA
>OGIE01003364.1_pt1 | contig 17329 bp, 8 predicted proteins | sample 1571581 | NCBI WGS metagenome assembly OGIE01 (sample SAMEA2582021, study PRJEB24529) | metagenome | biome: Human gut stool | place: China | collected 2011
CGTCTTCGCGTTTCTTGCTGACTGCCACGAATGCTGCGAGCATCATGCTGGACAGGAAGAGTACCAGTCCGCTTGCTCCACTCTGACCGGTCTTCGGAAGTGCCGCTAACGGAACGTCCTCATCGTCGATCACAAGCAGATCAGCTGCTCCATCTTCGTTCGGCAGGTTTGCTAACGGAACTGCATCCGGGTCAATGGTTACGGTTGTTGCTCCCGGGCCGCCGGACGGTGTAGAACCGTTGTCTCTCGGGCCAGAAGAACTTCCGCCGCCACCGCCAGAGGAGCTTCCGCCACCTCCGCCGCCATTGCCGCCGCCATTACTGTTGGCAGCCCACTGTGCGGTGTAAACAATGTCACCAGTTACTTTGGATTCGATGGTCTTATCCCAACCAGTGAATCTGTAGTTGCCATTTGCAGTCTTGTCACCGCTGAATCCCGGAGTCTGATTTCCGTAAGATACGGTGTAGGTCTGAGACTTGAAGGAACCATGATCACCAGGTGCATAAGTTACCTTAAATACCTGTTTGTAGTAAACCTTCAGCACCAGGCTGTTGTCACCAGCGATTGTACCGCTCAGTACATTTGCTGCGTTCTGATCGAATACATAGCCGCTGGTCGGCAGATAATCCTCTGCCTTTACAGTTGCCTGAGTATCGGTTACGCCAGTCACCGGAATGCTCTTACTCGGAACAGATGAATACTTGCCCTCATGCTCGTAATAAACTTCTACTTTGTAAGTAGTTGCGTCACTTGCGATGAAATGAGCAGTAAATTTTGTATCCTTGGTAAATCCGGCATTCCTGATTTCATCTACATCTGCGAACTCTGCATTGGTTGCACTGTAGCGCTGAAGCACTCTGCTCAGTACAGCTACAATGTTCTTAGAAGCTTCTGCTGGATTATCAGAAGTCCAGTTCACGAAATTGTAACCGCTATCCGGTGTTGCTGTAACAGCTGCATTCGGGTAAGCCGGAGCAGTTGTACTGAATTTCTTGTCACCTTCATATCTGGTTACAACTTCCTTCACAGTTCCGGTAACAACACCATGATCTTCTGCAACGTAGGTGAATACTACCTGGTATTTATCCGGGATTCCATCTGGTTTCTCCGGATCCTGCTCACCAATCTCGTCTAATGCATAGTAAACATCAACCGTATTTTGTCCTGAATCAATCGTAACTATTGCTCCACCGTCTTCACCTAACGTATTTCCTAATACGACTTTATCCAGTACGAAATTATGGTCAACTCCATCAATCTTATGTGTCTTCGGTGAAGTATAGTCATATGGAATTACAGATTCGAACTTAGCAAAAACATTCTTCACCGAATCATCTGTATCAATTTTTTTACCTTTTGCATCTTCATAATGATATGTCACGCTGTACAGGAAGTCCATTCGTTCGTATACAATGTTTACGACATTGTCTTTTTCTATCTCTGTGATCACGGTTGTTCCAGAAACAGTGCCTTCTTTTTTATAGCCACTCGGACAATAATCACCATTCGTAAATCGAATCGTATCTCCTAAAGTACCTGTACCCGGAATTGACTTCAACAGATTGGAGGCTTTCATATCATCTTTGTAATAATTGATGGTATACGGAATATCTTTTCGTCTCGGCAATACTACACAGATAATATTATCATTGATTCCAATTTTATCCAGACTGTGTGCTGTATCAATCGTGCCAGTTGCCTGATAGCCAAGCGGTACAAGATCACTTGCAAGAGTCTTTTCAACTGTTAATGCACTCAGAGGCGTATTATAAACTGCATTCGGATATTCTCTATCTGCCAAAGCAATATGATTTCCATCTGATACGCTGTCTTTATAATATTTGACTGTATATTTCAGATCTGCACGCTTTGTCAAATAAACTCGAATAATATTTTGTTCTGAGTTTGCACCGATTTTCTCAATACTCTTTGAGAAATCGACCGTACCTGTAACTACGTAACCCTCCGGTCTGAGACTTTCAAGTTCTATCTCAGTTGCATAACTTAAATCCGCAATTGGTGTTTCAAAAGTTACACCATCTGAATATAACTTATCTGCTCCATCAATGTAATTGCCGTCCGCAACACTGTCTTTATAGAACTTAACCCTATAGGTCAAATTCGTGAGTCTCGGTAATACCACTTTAATAATGTTCGCCGTAGAATCTTCAGTAATTTCTGTGATACTGGATGGGTCGATTGTACCAGTCGCCTGGTAACCTTCCGGTGCCTTTCCATTTGCAATTGTTGTGCTGATTCCCAATTCACTGACTGGTGTTTTGTATGTTGCATTTTTCTCAACTACATCAGCATCAGCAATATGATTATCCGGGTTCACATTATCTTTATAAAACTGAACTGTATATTCCAGATCATTTCGCTTATGCAAGACCAAACTGATTACATTATTTTCCGGTTCCTCTGTAATCGATGCAAGACTATGATCTACATCTAATACACCTTTTGCCTGATAACCAGACGGAACATCTGACTCCTTCAAAGTGTCTTCATATTTCAGATCTGCTAACAGAGTGCCATATGTTACCTTGGTATATGGTGCAGATGTAAAGCAAAGGTTTTCATCTGCTACAGCATCCTTGTAAAATTTCACTACATAGGATAAATCAGATTTCTTTGTCAAAATAACGACTACTGTAGTTCCATCTACACCAAGTTTTTCAAAACTATGATCTGAATCAATCGTTCCCTCTGCATTATATCCCTGAGGACACTTTGCAGAATCAATTACAGTACTAATCGGTAAATCTGAGCGTCTTGTTCCATATGTAAATTTGTTTTCAGAATTCTGATCTGCACCGCTAATATAGTTTGAATCAGAATAACTGTCTTTATAGAACTTCACCGTATAGCTAAGATCATCCCGTTTGCTCAGAACTACATTGATGATGTTCTTGTCAGATTCGGCACCAATGCTGTCAATACTAGACGCATCAACCACTCCCTGCTGCTTATAACCATCTGGAAGATATTTTGCAGCTATGCTGGTAGAAAATCCAAGTTCCTGACGAGGTGTGCCAAAGGTTACGTTATTCCCTACTACATCTGCCTTATTGATATAAGTAGATGCGTCAACCATATCCTTATAGAACTTAACTGTGTAACTCAAATCATTGCGCTTATGCAATACCAGTCTGATTACATTCAAAGTTTCATCGGTCTGAATTCTCTCAAGACTGTTCTCACTATCAAGTACGCCTTCTGCACTGTATCCAGTCGGAACTGCAGTTGACACGTTACTATAAACCAGTTCTCCTAAAGCAGTACCAAATTCTACCGGTCCATAATGTTTTTCTGAATCTGCAACATAATTTTCTTCATCCGTATTGTCTCTATAGAAGCGCACTTTGTAGCGCAAATTATCACGTTTCTTCAATACAACACGAATGATATTCTTGCTGGAATCTACGCCAATTCTCGTAAGGCTCTTTGACGTGTCAACTTCTCCAAGTGCCTGATAACCATCCGGCAAATATGCGCTCTGAATTTCTTTGGAGAAATTCAAATCTGATAAAGCAGCGTCAAATACACCATTATGATATGTAACATCTGCTTCTGCCACATGGTTTGTATTTATTACGCTATCTGTGTAAAATTCAACTGTGTACTCGATGTCAGAACGTTTATCAAACTTTGCATACCAAGTCTGGCCATCTGTCCATAAAGTTCCAGTTTTCTGCGGTCTGAAGAAGTTTTCACTGCCAACCTTATTCTGACATGCTTCATCACTGTACCAGCCAGTCAACTTGTATCCAGAAGCCGGGCTTGCGGTAGAGCCATTTGCGGTCTCTGCTAATGCCGGTAAATACTGGGATTCAGGACTAACTGTTCCACCTACATTTCCTGCCACCCTGTAATAAAGCGTTACGTTACGTTTGGAGTAGTATACTTTAATCACATTTCTAGATGCATCTGCTGAAATGCTTAACGGTCCATTCTGCCGAATTGTATCCGTTGTTAATGTATACCCAGTCTTGTTTTCCGGTGGATACGTACTGATGCGAGTGCCAATGGTCTCGGGTCCCAATACTTTAGTCAGTGCGCTATCTTTTACATCATCATAATAATACTCAACGCTGTATTTCTGGTTTACAGGAACATATTTCGCATAGTAAGCAGTATTCTTAATAATTGTACCATTAAAGTCTGCCTTCGTCGTACATGCAGAAGATGTATACCATTTTTCCAGTCTGTAATCAATGCCATACTTATCCGTCATTGTAGATGGCAGAGCTGCTTCTGTCGGTTTGTCTAATTTAGACTCAGCATAACCCTTCTTTACACGCTGTGCATAGTCTGTCAAAGAAGCAAATTTCGTTTCACCCGGATATAAGACATTGAATGTTACAGTTTTATAGTCTTCTTCATTCAGCTTAATAACATGATCCAAATGATAAGTATTGCGTGTATACTGGTTATTATTGTTTGCAGCCACAGTCGGTGTATTATAACCATTATTTCCGGCATTTGCACCATTGCTCACAACAAGACGATATGCTTCTAAAGTATAGTAACCTTCTTTATATGAGTTCTCACTTCCGGTTTCTGCATAAGTATAGTTCTTACCATTAAAAGTGATCTTCGGGTACAATGCTTTCACATTCTTTTCAACATTGTACTGAAGTCCCTCTTTGGTTCCATAATTTCCACGATAAGAGGATGGATCTGCCAAACCTGAAATTTCATCAATACCAATTCCAAACCATGCACTGTCTGCTGCAACTGAACCATCATCCTTCTGGCCCGGAATCAGTGCGTAATAATATAAATTATTGTTTTTGAACTCGACCGTGATTGTTGCAGTTGCTGAATAGGTATTTGCATGATATTCATCATCTTCTGGCCGAACACTTGCAGTAATTGTTGCAGTACCATTTCCTACTGCAGTTACAACACCATTTTCAACTGTTGCCACCTTCGCATCAGAAGTACTCCAACTTACAATACTGTGGGAGTCCATATTTGAAAGAACAGCACTTAAAGTTGTTGTCTGGCCTTTCTGGGTCAGTTTCGCAGTTGTTGGGGTTACGGTAATGGAAGGCTGGCTAGCTGTAACTTCAACATTAAAATATTCAGTATTCCACTCCCAGCTCAGATAGTTCCTGTATTCATGTCTAATTAATACCGTTCCCCGCTTTATACCTCTGAGCGTTGCACTACTTGTATCCCCTAATACAGTGGCCACAGAAATATCTTCACTACCCCACCTATGCTCATATGCTCTTGTTCCTGTAATAGTCAGCATCTTTCCAGCTTCTACTCTTACGGTATCTGTGCTAGCACGATCCATAGACATCATTGCCACTGCATAAATCGTAAAGTGCTCTGCCTTAAACCCAACTTCTTCTACAGCCTCACCCTCTACGCTCTGCTCGCTAACGCTTTCCAGCTTCAGCTCGCTAGCCTCTACTGCTTCTGCCTTTTCTGCAGTCAGCTGGGTCTTGCTGGTGTCGTCTACGGCTACGATCTCTACTTTATCGGAGGTCTCAGTCATTTCCTGAATCGGTGCGCCGGTGAAGGTTACGTCTACATAGCCGTCCTCGGACCAGCTGTTGCTGAGTTTCTCTCCATTATAAAGAAGATTGATGTCGTATGCTAATACCTTGTTGACTACCGCGTCCTCGGACTCGCCTTCCATCTTCTCTTTGATGGTGTCGCCAATTGCCTCGGTTACTTCGGTTACGTCAAGCTCGGTGCCTTCCGGAAGGATGCCTTCTTCTGCGTGCAGGCTGATGGTTACGCCATCGCTGCTTACATAGGATGCGTTGAATTCCGGATGTGCCACGTTCTCAGTTTCTTCCAGGCTTGCTACGATCTCCAGATCTTCGCTTACTTCTTCTACTGCGTAAACGTGTGCGTATTTCTCCAGGTTGGATGCGCTGGCTACGCCTGCTGCGTCTACTTCTTCCAGTTCCTCGCCGTTGGCGGTTACTTCGGTGATCTCATAGCCTACCTGCGGGTCTACTGCGAAGTACAGGGTCTCGCCCTCGTTTACGGTATGAGCGCCCTTAATTGCTGCTGCGCCTACCGGGTCTACAGAGTAATCTACGTTGTACTGGCCTTCTACTGCTGCCTCGCCAACCAGATCTTCTGCCTTCACTGCATATGCTCTTGCGTTTGCGCGTCCCCAGATGGTTACGGTGTTGTATGCCTTACCGCTCAGTTCGCCCATCAGTTCGATGGAATCGTCCTCCAGGAACTGCTCATCGCCGTCAAAGTCAGCTTCGCTGCTGCCGCCATTGTTATCTGCCGGAGCCTCACTGCTGTTCTCGTCTGCCGGATTCTCAGCCGGAGCCTCGGTTTCGTCGTTTACAAGCTCACCGTCTTTGGTCTCGTCAGCCACGGTCTCACCGTCTGCGGTTTCATCTGCTGCGGTGGTCTCGTCTGCCTTAGACTCATCTGCTACGGTTTCTTCGGTCTTATCCTCAGCAACAGTCTCTTCTGCCTCGGTGGTCTCCGGAATAGCCTCGGTTTCTTTTTCCGGAACCTCAGCCTTATCCTCGGTCTCAGCCTCAGTTTCTTCCTCAGTGCTGTCTGCTAAGGTTTCCTCAGCCACTTCTGCGCTGGTGCTTACGCGGAATACTTCTTTTGCGGAGATGGATGCGGTTGCGCTTCCCTCTTCTGCCTGAAGCTCTTCCTCTGCTGCCGGTGCTTCGGTCTCAGGCTCAGCTGCTTCGGTTTCCTCTGCAGTCTCTTCGACCTCTGCCTCGGTCTCTTCTGCTGCAGTGGTCTCTTCGGTCTCAGAAGAATTCTCAGCGCCGGTGGTTTCCTCGGTCTCGCCGTTCTCGGAAGCGTTCTCGCTCTCGGTTACGTCTGCCTTGGTTTCTTCCTCAGTCTCATCGGAACCGTTCTCAACAGTCTCAGAGGTTTCGCCTTCCGGCTTTACAACCTCTGCCTGCGGCTTCTTTTCATCGTCCACCATGGTGGTGCCGCTGTAGTCTTCCGCGTTCTCCACGCCCTCTGCATCTTCGATGTTGGTGGTGTTCGGATTTACGGTGACACGTGCAGTTTCATATCCACTTACGTTTGCGCGGAAGGTTACTGCCATGTCGCTCTCATTGATGAACAGGAATACCACATCGTCGGTACCTGCGTTGTAGAATACCTGCAGATCTGTATGCTCTGTCGCATAACTGCTGTCGATATCTACATCGAGCTGATATACCTTTCCGGCCTTGCTTCCTATTAACTTTTCATAGGAAGTTTTCAGGCTCTTCTGTTTTGCCTTCAGCTCTAATGAAGAAAAATCAAACACATCTCCGCTTTCCAGAGCGGTGCTGATCGCGTCTTCCAGTTCACTGCTGTCGAGCAGGAACAGAGAGCTTGTTTCTTCGCCTGCCGCAAACGCTACGGTCAGGTTCGTGCCAAAGTTGGTTACAACCATGGCTACGGTCAGCATAAACGCCACGATGCGTTTATACTCGTGCCTGATGACTTTTTTCAGGCCCAGTGTTTTCGCTTCGAGTCCTTTCATACTTCTCTCTCCTTTTCCCTTTATTTTGGCTATCTGAACGTGAATAAGAACGTTTTCCAGACAATGGTTTCATTGTCATGTTCAATATACGCTTTGGGGCGTTACGTCAGCTGTTACTTTCCGCATTTTCTCTGGATTTTTTTCTCATTTCTTCCACATTTTATGCCCGTCTCTGCCCTTCTTAACGTTTTCTTAATTCTCGCTTTCCGGAACATGTTCTCCGGTATTTTCTGTTACCGGTTCTTCGGAGATTTCCAGCTCCTTGACATTCTTTCCCATGTTCTTTTTCAGGCTGTCTCCGGCAACAGCCAGAGCCGGTCTGCAGGCATAATAGACATCAATCTTCTTTCTCCGGTTTGCTGCCCGGAAATTCTTGCACACGCGGTCTGCCGCGATGTGGCATCCCTTCTGGTCTGTGCTGGTTACCAGTACCAGGAACTGGTTCTTGCCGTAGCGGGTATACAGGTCTGAGCGGCGCACGGAACGGATGATCGCGCGCTCCAGTCTCTGCCGTACCTCCTCCAGCTGTTCAGAGGATTCCAGCGGCTCGCCTTCCCGGTCAATAAGGGTAAAGAGTACCAGATGCGCTCTGGTATCTTCACGTCCCAGCACCCAGACAATGTAACGGTAAATGTCGATGAAGGTCAGGTAATCACAGCGGGTCGCGCCAAACACGTTGGGATCCGGTTTTAAGTGCTGCTGGATCTCCTCGATGTTATTCATCTCGTACTGGATCATGTTGCGGATGGCCCGGTAATGCTCCATCATCTCCTCTGACATGCGGATGCCATATTCCTGCTGGGATTCCTTGGCGATCTGCTCATAGTATTCTACCGCTGTCTGGTAATCCTTCATGGCGGTCAGGCATTCCAGCTTGACCAGCTGCCACTCCTCATAGGGATAGCGGCTGAGGGCCTGCTCGCAATAAGGGAGCAGCTCCTCGTAGCGGTTCTGTTTTTTCAAGAGTCTGGTGAGTTCCCGTAAGACCTTGAAGTAAAGCTCCTGATACTTCCAGTTCGCGGCAGATACCCAGTCATCAGCGATCATCAGCGGCAGGAACTCGCCCTTGTAAAGGCCGCAGGCCTCCTCCAGAAGCTCCACCGCTTTGACCGGGTCCTTTTCCTCCAATGCTGCCATGACCTGTTTCTGGAACACTTCTACGTCCAGCTCCACATCTACGTGATCCGCTGTCCACATATATACGCCGCCCTTTGTGGAGATATACTCTCCATCCGGCAATCCGGCGGCAATCAGGCTCTTTCTCAGGCGGAAGATCATGGCCCGCAGGGAATTGGCTGCCTGCTCGGTATCACTGTCTCCGTAAAGCTGCTCCAGAAGGCGGATCCGGCGGATACCCTCGCCTCTGCTGTAGATGAGAAGCATCAGCAAATGGAGCATTTTACTGCTGAGGCTCTTGCCCAGCAGAACCGGCTGCCCATGGTAAGTCATGCTGAAGCCTCCAAGCATCTGAATATAGATCACGTTTTCCATTACTTCTGTATGCAAATTATCATGTACTGTTGTCTTTTCCATAACGAATTCCTCCCTTGTGCCCTTAATATAGCAATCTTGTGCCCAAGATACAAGCACTTCGGCAGAATTGGTCAAACCTCGACAGAATTGGGATAAAATCAGGCCAAAAATGTAAAAAACGCCCGGCAGCAATTCTCTGCCAGGCATCTTCAGACTTTCATTATTTGTTTATGCCAGCTCTTCCTGCTGGTCCTCCAGTGCCGCGGTCGCGTAACGCTCCAGAATCACGGACTGGATCATATCGCGGGTTCCCGAATTAATCGGATGTGCGATATCACGGTACTCACCATCCGCAGCCTTGCGGCTCGGCATGGCAATGAACAATCCTTTCTCGCCTTCGATGACCTTGATGTCATGAACAACAAACTCGTTATCTATGGTAATGGAAACGATTGCTTTCATTTTCCCTTCTTTTTCGATCTTTCTCACTCTCACATCTGTTATTTGCATGTGGAAACCCCTCCCCCGTTCTTATGCGGCAGTCCGGAGACAGACGAAATGCCCACCCCGGTCAGCCGTCTGCGTGTTTTCATGATGTCATAAGCGAATACTCCACACTGTTACAGCGTATAGCGCTCATTCTTTTCAATAACAATCTTGATATCATCCGGCGTACCGATATAGGTGGTATTGGCACGGATCGTATCGCGGCTCTCTACGATGCAGTTCTCAATGACGGTATTGTCACCGATGTAAACATCGTTCAGAATGATAGAATTCTTGATCACGCAATTGTTTCCCACATATGCTTTCTTAAACAGAATAGAGTTCTCTACAGTTCCGTTGATGATGGAACCGCTGGAGATGAGACTGTTTTTAACCAGGGCACCCGGATTGTATTTTGCCGGTGGAAGATCATCCACCTTGGAGTATACATCCGGATATTCCTTGAAGAAGTAGTTGCGTACTTCCGGTTTTAAGAAGTCCATGTTGGTCTTGTAGTAAGAATCTACAGATGCAATGTTGCTCCAGTAGGAATCCAGCTTGTATGCGTAGATACGTTTTAAGTTCTTATAACGTACCAGGATATCGCGTACAAAATCCACACGGTCTTCTGCGGCGCAGCGTTCGATGAGTTCGATGAGCTGGCGTCTGCGGATCACATAGATACCACAGGAGATGGTGCTAGAGGTGGATACCATAGGCTTCTCGTCAAAGTCGACGATGCGGCCGTCATCGTTCAGTTTTACCTGGCCGAAACGGGTGATATCCTCTGTCTCTGGCATGTCCTTGCAGACTACGGTGATATCTGCCTTTTTCTCAATGTGATATTCCAAAACCTTGTTGTAGTCCAGCTTGTAGATACCGTCGCCGGCAGCAATGACTACGTATGGTTCATGACTGTTCTTTAAAAAGGAAAGGTTCTGGTAGAGGGCGTCTGCGGTGCCGCGGTACCAGTCGCTGTTCTCTGCGGTGATCGTCGGGGTGAATACATAAAGTCCGCCCTGTTTTCTTCCGAAATCCCACCACTTGGAGGAGCTTAAATGCTCGTTTAAGGAACGGGAGTTATACTGGGTAAATACTGCCACGTTCTGGATATGGGAGTTGCTCATGTTGCTGAGCGCAAAATCAATGCTGCGGTAGCTGCCTGCAACCGGCATTGCGGAAATCGCGCGCTTGTTGGATAATTCCCGCATTCTCTTACTGTTTCCGCCTGCTAATACAATACCAATCGCTTTCATCGTACGCCACCTGCCTTTATAATGTAGTCTCCGCTTGCCAGTGCCCCGTCGGTGTAATCCTCCGGAGTGGTGACGCCGGAAATTGCGGTATTTTTACCGATCTTGACATGGTCCGGGATCACGCTGTGCTCCCCAATGGTAACCAGGTCGAACTGGTAAACCTTCGGGTCGTATTTGCTCGGTGCGTACTCGCCCACACCAAGCTCGGAGCCCTCGCCCACCGTAGTATCCTCTGCCACGATTGCTTTGTTCACTTTTGCGCCTGCTTTGATATGACAGTCGCGCATGATGATGGAATCGTGTACCTCTGCCCCCGGCTCAATGGTAACGCCCGCGCCAATGACCGAGTTGGTAATGGTTCCGTGTACCTCGGTTCCCTCACCGATGATGCTTCGGTCAATCACCGCGTCTGCTGCCACATACTGCGGCGGGATGATATCGCTCTTGGTATAAATCTTCCAGTATTCCTCATAGAGGTTGAACTCCGGAATGATATCGATGAGCTCCATGTTTGCCTCCCAGTAGGAGCCGAGGGTTCCGACATCCTTCCAGTAGCCATTGTACTCGTAGGCAAAGATGCGCTCCTGCTTCTGATGGCAGTATGGAATAACGTGTTTACCGAAATCGCAGCCAGGCTCCTCAGACATGGCAATGAGGGCTTCCTTCAGTGCCTGCCAGCTGAATATGTAGATTCCCATGGAAGCCAGGTTGCTGCGCGGATGCGCCGGCTTCTCCTCGAACTCGGTGATACGGTTATTCTCATCGGTGATCACGATACCGAAGCGGCTTGCCTCTTCGATCGGCACCGGCATACATGCGATGGTGACATCTGCGTTATTTGCTTTGTGATATTCCAGCATAACCTCGTAATCCATCTTGTAGATGTGGTCGCCGGAAAGAATCAGAACGTAGTCCGGATTGTAGCTTTCCATGTACTCCAGGTTCTGATAAATGGCGTTCGCAGTACCGGTATACCAGTCACTGCCCTTGCTCCGCTCGTACGGCGGAAGAATGGTAACTCCTCCGACATTACGGTCTAAGTCCCACGGAATGCCAATTCCGATGTGACTGTTCAGACGTAATGGCTGATACTGTGTTAAAACGCCAACTGTGTCAACGCCAGAATTGATACAGTTGCTGAGCGGAAAATCGATAATTCTGTATTTGCCGCCAAACGATACTGCCGGTTTTGCGACTTTTTGCGTTAATACTCCAAGGCGGCTGCCCTGTCCCCCTGCCAAAAGCATGGCAATCATTTCCTTTTTAATCACGTTATCACCTCGCTGTAGTGTTTTCTTGTGCCTACTATTATACCACGCATTTCAGAGAAAGTGAACAAATAATTGTATTATTTTCAATATTTTTTGTACATTTTCCGACACTTTTTGCGTAATTTTTACATTTGTCAATATATGGTATATTGGGAATTGGGTAACACAATTTATGGATTTTGTCGTACTGCTTCCCGGGCAGAGCCGAAAATACGCGTATTTCGATATTTTTCTTGAATCACTTTATAAAATGAAGTATAATCTTGTTTAAGTATGCAAATAATGATATATCTGTTAAAAGATTGAAAAGAATGCAGATCAAAGGAGAAGTATTATGGATTTAGTTACTGTAAGAGAACTGTATAAAAACCGGGAAGCTTACCTGGATAAAGAGGTTTCCATCGGCGGCTGGGTGCGCAGCGTGCGTGCTTCCAAGGCCTTTGGCTTTATCGTAGTCAGCGACGGAACCTATTTTGAGACCCTTCAGGTCGTTTATCATGACAACATGGCAAACTTTGCCGAGATCAGCAAATTGAACGTAGGCGCAGCCATCATCGTAAAGGGTACCCTGGTTGCTACCCCGGACGCAAAGCAGCCATTTGAGATCCAGGCTTCTGAGGTTGCTGTAGAAGGCCCGTCCGCTCCGGACTACCCGCTGCAGAAAAAGCGCCACACCCTGGAGTACCTGCGTACCATCACCCATCTGCGTCCGCGCACCAACACCTTCCAGGCTGTATTCCGCGTACGTTCCCTGATCGCATACGCCATCCACCAGTACTTCCAGGAGCGTGACTTCGTATACGTTCACACCCCGCTCATTACCGGAAGTGACTGTGAGGGCGCAGGCGAGATGTTCCAGGTAACCACCATGGATTTAAACAACATCCCGAAGACCGAGGACGGTGCTGTTGATTTCACCAAAGATTTCTTTGCGAAGCCGACCAACTTAACCGTAAGCGGCCAGTTAAACGGCGAGACTTACGCCATGGCATTCCGCAACATCTACACCTTCGGACCAACCTTCCGCGCTGAGAATTCCAACACCACCCGCCATGCCGCAGAGTTCTGGATGATCGAGCCGGAGATGGCCTTCGCTGATCTGGACGACAACATGGAGGTTGCCGAGGGCATGTTAAAATATGTCATCCGTTATGTTTTAGAGCACGCTCCGGAGGAGATGGCATTCTTCAATAATTTCATCGACAAGGGCCTGTTAGACCGTTTGAACAACGTCGTAAATTCCGAGTTCGGCCGTGTGACCTACACCGAGGCTGTTAAGATCCTGGAGGAGCATAATGACCAGTTCGACTACAAGGTATCCTGGGGCTGCGACCTTCAGACCGAGCATGAGCGCTTCCTGACCGAGCAGATCTTCAAGAAGCCGGTATTCGTGACCGACTACCCGAAGGAGATCAAGGCCTTCTATATGAAGATGAACCCGGATGGAAAGACTGTTGCCGCAGTAGACTGTCTGGTACCGGGCATCGGCGAGATCATCGGCGGCAGCCAGCGTGAGGATAACCTTGAGAAGCTGACCGCGCGCATGGACGAGCTGGGCTTAAAGAAGGAAGATTACCAGTTCTATCTGGATCTTCGCAAATACGGTTCCGCGCGCCACTCCGGCTTCGGTCTTGGCTTTGAGCGCTGCGTCATGTACTTAACCGGCATGGGCAACATCCGCGACGTCATCCCGTTCCCGAGAACTGTAGGCAACTGCGAGCTGTAAATCAAATAATCCAATCCCTGCGTGTCGCTGACACGCTCCGGATTCGCAAAAACCTATGCGGGTATACTGTGCAGAACGAACTGCCGGCATACCCGCATTGCATTTTAAGGAGAACCCTATGAAATTTATTCACATTGCCGATGTCCACTGGGGCATGAACCCGGACAGTGACCGGCCCTGGAGCCGCGAGCGCGCCCAGGCCATCCGTGACAGCTTTGCGGAAGTCGTGCGGCAGGCCAGGCTGCGGGACGCGGACTGTCTCTTCATTTCCGGGGACCTGTTTCACCGCCAGCCGCTTCTTCGTGACTTAAAGGAGGTCAACTACCTCTTCTCCACCATTCCCGGTGTGCGGGTGGTCATCATTGCCGGAAATCACGACCGCATCCGCTCCAATTCTGCGCTGATGAGCTTTACCTGGTGTCCCAATGTCACCTTCCTCATGTCCGAAGAATTAAGCTCCGTCTACTTTAAGGACTTAAATCTGGAGGCGCACGGCTTCTCCTATCACACTGCTGAAATCAATGAGGCACGGTTAAACGGCATCAAAGCACCGGACGATGGCCGCATCCATGTGCTGCTGGCCCACGGCGGCGATGCCTCCCATCTCCCGCTGGATAAGGGGAACCTGGCCCACACCGGTTTTTCCTATGCGGCACTGGGACACATTCACAAGCCGGAGCTGGCACCGGATTTTTCCTACGCTTATCCTGGTTCCTTAGAGCCGCTTGACAAGACCGAGACCGGCCCTCACGGCATGGTGGTGGGCGAGATTCAGCCGGCATCCGGCCAGGTCATTTCCCTGGAATTTGTTCCGGTGGCGCGCACCCAGTACATTCCGCTGGTAGTCCATGTCACGCCGTCCACCACCAACGGCGAACTGTGTGACCGCATCACCGATGCCGTAAAAGAACGCGGCATGGAACATATCTACCGGTTCCGCATCCGCGGCATGCGTGACCCGGACATCACCTTTGACTTAGAGCCGTTAGAGCGCCGCCTGCAGATTGTGGAGGCGGTAGATGAATCCGAGCCACAGTATGATTTCTGCCAGCTGTTTGCGGAGCATCCCAGCGACATGATCGGTTTTTACATTCAGGCGTTCCAGAAGGAGGATCCCAGCCCGGTTGAGAAGAAGGCACTGTATTACGGGATCGATGCTCTGCTGCGCACAACAGACGAGAGGAGTTAATCATGCGGATACTGGATTTACATATTGACGGATTCGGCAAATTCCATGACCTCTCCGTCTCCTTTGACAAGGATCTGAACGTGGTTTACGGCAAAAACGAGGCCGGAAAATCCACCCTGCACACCTTCATCCGCTGCATGCTCTTCGGACTGGAGCGTGGACGCGGACGTGCAGCCCGCGCGGACCTTTACAGCAAATATGAGCCATGGCAGAACAAGGCCGTCTACGGCGGCCGAATGCGGGTAGAAAAGGACGGTGTCATCTACCGTCTGGAACGGAATTTCCAGAAGGATCAGAAAGCTTTCGTGATCGTGAATGAAACCGCAGGCAAAGAAATCGAGCCCACGAAAGGATTCATGGACTTTCTTCTGGGCGGACTCACAGAAACCGCCTACAACAATACCATCAGCATCGGCCAGCTCAAATGCGTGACCGAGGGCGGCATGGTAACGGAGCTTCGAAATTATATTGCCAATATGAATACCACCGGCAACCTGTCTTTAAATATCACAAAGGCCACATCCTATTTAAAGAACCGCCGGAAGGAATTTGAACGCCAGCTCACTCCAGAGGCAGCCCGCACCTACACCGCGCTGCTGACCGAGATCAAAAACATTGAAAAAGAGATTTCCGCGCCGGAATACGAGAACCAGCTCCAGACCTATCAGGATCTTCGTTCCCAGGTAAAGAACCAGCTTTCCGAAAAGCAGACTGAGCGGGAAACGCTTCTTCAGAAGATTGCCAAGGGGCGGCAGGCACTGGATGGAGCGCAGTTTACCGATGAGGCCTCCATCCACGCTTATCAGGAGAACGCCCGGAATACCTACGCCCATTATAAAGAGGTAGCCGACGCAGCCTCCCGCAGGGGGCGGTCCGTCCTTCCGGTCATTATGCTGGTGCTGGCTGTTTTCTGCGCGCTGGGAGCCGGAGCACTGGGATTTCTCAGCTCCCAGACCTTTGATCCGGTTGTTTTCGGAACCGGCGCACTAATCTCCGTATCCACCGGCGTGGCCCATTATACTGTGGGACTCATCTGCGCTTTGAGCGCTGCTGCCGTCTTCTTCTTTGCGGTGGGACTCATCTTCTTTATGAAGAACCACAGTTTAAAGCAGGAGCTTTCCATGACGGAAAAGCTGCTGCAGGAGATTTTTTCCCGCCATCTGGGAGATTCCTCCATTTCCGGGGAGGCCATGACTGCTTTTGAAAGCCGCATGGAAGAATTTGTCCGGTTAAGCCAGGTACTGGAACGCTCTGAGCAGTCTGTACAGGAGCAGGCATCCGAGATCAATGCGCTCCAGGCGAAAGAAACCGACTGTGACGATGCCATCTCCCGCCAGCAGAAGGCCCAGTGGGAGCTGGAGAAAAGGCTGGATCATCTGGCCCACTGCAAGGACCAGACGGAATCCTTAAAGCAGGTGCTGGCAGAGAATGATCGGATTCGCGAGGAAATCACCGCCATTGACCTGGCACTGGAAACCATGACGAAGCTTTCCGCCACCATCCGGGATTCCTTCGGACTATATCTGAATAAGACCGCTTCGGAACTGATTTCCGGCATCACTGGCGGCATCTACGACAGCATGAGCGTAGATGAAAGCCTGAACGTGTTCATGAACACCCGCACCCGCCTGGTCCCGGTGGAGCAGGTATCCAGCGGCACCATGGACCAGATCTACCTGGCCCTCCGCCTCGCCGCCGCCAAGCTCATCCAGCCGGAAGGCGATTACATGCCGCTGATCTTTGATGACAGCTTCGTGCTGTACGACGAAGACCGGCTGCACACCGCGCTGAAGTGGCTGAAGAAGGCATATCCGGGACAGATCATCATCTTCACATGCCACCAGAGAGAAGCACAGATGATGACCGCAGACCAGATTGCGTATCATCTGGTGACGATGTAGAATTTCAATTTAAGTGAATAGCTAATAAGGTCCGAAGTTCAGGGCCTACTATGCAGAAACGCAGCACTAAGTGGAATTTTGTACTTCGTTCACTGCGCCGCCTATTGTCAGACCTGCGACCCAAACTCACACGCTTCGCGTGTTCAAACAAGGGTCTCCGGTCTGACGCTATGCTCGCTCACGAAGAAAATTCCAATGTGCTGCTAATTCTGCATAGTAGGCCCTGAACTTCTAGATTACTGGCTGCACCACAATATAAAACTCTACCTCTAAATAATTTTACTTCCGGCAAGAACGTGCCGGCAGCACCTCTTTGAATTGCTTGATTACCCTATACCTGGAGAAAACGGTCACGTCAAGGTCGCTTAAGCGCTTGTTATAACCTTGATGTGACCGTTTTATTCAGGTATCCTTTTGTAAGCAATGAAAAGTCTCGTTTTTAACTGTAATGGAGCCAGGAAAGCAGAAGCAGGCCGGGGCGGTATCCTGCGTAGCATAAATAGAAGTGCAACGTGTCCGGCTATGTGGCGACTGA
>OGIE01003374.1_pt1 | contig 17290 bp, 16 predicted proteins | sample 1571581 | NCBI WGS metagenome assembly OGIE01 (sample SAMEA2582021, study PRJEB24529) | metagenome | biome: Human gut stool | place: China | collected 2011
AAACCGCAGTAGTAATAGTAAACATTTGGAACTACTGGGCCAAACTGCCAGGCTTCGATAGCATCTGGAAATGCTGGCTTTCCGATTCGTAAGAAATCTCTTTGGATGTAGTATAGGATTTTTTGCAATTGAAGATTACTGATTGGGGATCCATCATCAATGCATTTGGATACGATGTATTTTGATAATTCAATAGCGCTATACATGAATGATGCCTCCTTTCTTTTTGAAACCTACACCCGTATTATACAATAGATTTACGGAAAATTCCACGCAAATTCTGATTTGTCAAGGGAAAAATTTTATAATATATTGCCGCCTGTTGCTGTGCAAACAAAAACCTTGACAATGTTGTATGATCTCTTTAGAAAGGAGGGTACCATACAATGATGAGAAGAAAACAGGTACTACTTACAGAAAAAACAGAGAGATTGATTCCAGGAATAAAGGAGGTGTTGACCACATCAGGAACTAGCATGAATCAAACGGAAATGTCCTGTGCGTTGGGCTGCGCTAATGATCTTGATTTGCTTAAGGCATTAGAGTGGCTTCGTTCTGAGCATATTCTTGAATATGACATTCGCCCGTTGCCATGCGAGGATGATCAGAGTGTGAGGTATAAATTTCGCAAATAAGGCAAGTTGATGAAAAATGCCGGGGAGATGATCCCCGGCGGCGATTCTGCATTTTAGACCTTTGACTGGCTATCAATTATTGTTTGCGATTCATTTAAGATATTTTCTAATTTCTCCACAACGGAATCTATTTGGTTTATCTCAGTAATTTTAGCATCACCAATAGCTTTAATCATGAGTCCCGCTTGTCTGTCTGCAGCAACAAATGTGTTGTTTTTTAGAAAACCAAGTCCCCGATCCATAAGACCTTTGGTGCGGTTATACAGCTTTTCTTCAAGTCCTATTAATACTTTATAGAAACGCGCATCGTAGTAATCACACAATACCTTAAAAACAGCACTGCAATCATCGTGTTTTAATCCAGTCATCATCAAAGCAAGGTGGATAAGTTCATGACGAATGGCCTCTTTTACATCTTCTATTTTTTGATATGGATTGAGATAAACAACGATACATACATATGACTTTCCATTTGGCATTTCCCGATCAACCATTTTGCCGGCAGAATAATCTTTGCGATCAAATCTGGCACCAAATTCTTCTAAGCGGATCTGCAGTGGTATGGCATGAGAAGGGAGCTTTCTGCAAAATACTTCATTATCAAGGCGCTCCCAAAACTGCATGGCATAAACTTCCAAATCGTTTTTCTTTTTCAATAGTTCATATTCTTTGATTTCTTCTTTGGTCATAATGAATTCCTCCCTTTTGTTTAAATTATACAGTAATTTATAGCAAAAAATAAAGAATCGGAATCTCAAAATTATGACATTTTTGTGGTTGGAATGGAAAATAGTAATTTAACTAGGATAATAACTGGAGCTGTTTTATCTCAGTCATTTGACTGTATTGCAAATTCTGAGATCGACTTGACTTTTAGCAATGAATTCCCAAGTGTCCCCAAAGAAATATTTGCGTCCATTACTTCCAAAAATGGCAGACTAACATCGTATGGAATTTGTTCAGTTTCTGTCATATCAAGATCTCAATATTCTATAAGGCTTAAGTCTAATTATAACGTTGACAGAAAAGGGGATGTCGTTAGATGTTATTACATTGCCATTTTGTAGTTTATTTGTAATAGGCAGCCATTATATATTCTGTATTTGAATCACTATTCTTTTTCGAGAACGATGTAACTGATATAAAACGAATAGTTACCACCGATTGATGTTGTTGTATATGTCCTAAAAACAGCACTACTGCTTGTGATATTCATTACCTTACATCCTGCACCTATATATCCCTGTCCTCCGCATAATGTTGCGATTACAATAGGATTGATATAACTTTTTTAAAATTTACAGACGTACTTACCTCTTTTGATGATGCATTTAGAGGAATTGAATCAGTTATACCAACCTCTGCGATTTTCACCAATCCGGCTAAATTACTATATACCATTCAAACATCTGCGAAAGCCCTACTGGAACTTTCTGGATCCATTGACTGGCATTCTGCAGGCAATGAACAGCAGCTCCTTATCCTTACACCAAGACATCACATCAGCGCTGGTAAATCCATTTTCCCTTATGATAGATTCCAGACCGGACACCAGTTCTTCATCCTCCCGGCTGTAGCAGGCTATGGCAACAGGCTGCGAGAGAGTAGCTGAGATGATACGGATTGATTTTAAATTTTTCGTTGGGAAATTGTTCATGGGCTTGCGCTCCTTTTTCTTCTATTATATAATAAGAAAGAAATATATTACATACAACATCTCGACAAGAATCGGGGCTATTGTGAAAGAATGTGTCAATACCTGAAAGTGAATTATCTTAACCAGAAAGTATGAGTATAAATAGTACACTTGTCGATAGCTAGGATATTTAGATGTTAGAAGCCTTGATTTTAAGCCGTTTTCCGTTTCTGTTGAGGAAGCAGCAACCGCTGGCAAATTCTAATAGAAAACCGCGTAAATGATAGTTTTTCGGGACTTTCGGGGCTTCCCCTGAAAGTCCCATTTTTTATTTGAAGTGCGGAATGTTTTTGGAAAAGTTGAAAATCACATGAAAAAAATAAGTAGACGGATAAATAGCGGTATGCTATAATGCCATGGCTACCACCCCTAGACAGGTACAGAAAGGGGGTGTATACTTTGTGAGAGAGATACTGTCATTCGTATGCTTCGTTGTGGCTAGTGTAGTTGCCTATTACATTTGCAAATGGTTGGACGGAGATGAATAGGTAGTCAGCCTAAGGGATTAAGCCACCTTGCCAAAACGGAATAAAAACCCCCGGTGATGGGAACACCGGGGGTTTTGCGTACTTCGTGAGTACTGTCATTCATTTGCCTATTGGCATTATAGCATATGGAAAAAGACTTTGCAAGATACATAAATGTTTAATAAATAAGAAAAGAGATAAAAGTATGCTTGGAAAAACACATATGGCGGTTGGCGTAGCAGCTTCTTTGCTGCTGCTTCAGCCCCGAACATTACCGGAACTGATCCTGGGCGCCGGGGCGGCAGCCGTTGGTTCCGTGATCAGCGATATTGACTGCGGCACCTCAGAGAGCAGCCGGAGGGCAGACCAGATTATATTTGTATCAGAAACCATTATCATCGGAATTGCGGCAGTAGAAGCACACTGGCATCTTGGCTTATACCAGAGGCTGATGAGCAACAGCTCTGTCAGCCACATTGTACTGGCCTGCGCCGCCTTTCTGGCCGTCTGCGCTTATGGAAAGAAAACACCACACCGCTCGTTTCTGCATTCCTTTCTTGCAGGCGGTCTGCTGATGAGTTGTGTTGGCGTATTCCTTCCGATGCTGGTGCCGTATTTTGGGATTGCTTTTGCATCTCATCTGGCGCTTGATTTTCTGAACCACAAAGGAGAACAGCTTCTGTATCCGTACCGGAAGCGGTTCAGCCTGGGAATCTGTTCTGCGTCAGGGCTGATGAACCGGTTATTTCTGTTTTGCGGTTCTGTTTTGTCCGTGGGGGTGACGCTGAAACTTTTGACAGACATGATTTTTCATCGATAAGAAAGAAACAGGTAACAAGCAGATCAAAAAAAGGGGTTATTGTGTCTCCTGTCCGTGAAATCTCTTGAAATTCCGAAAATCTGAGAGTATAATTATCATGATTGACAGAAAATTATCGGCTTAAAAATCAATATAATGTATTGAAGGAGGAATCAAAATATGATTACCTGGAATAACCTGGATACTCTTACTTCCTATCAGGAGCTGGAAAAGACAGCCCGTGTAAATCTTGCGGAGGTAATGACCGGAGAAAAAGGCGCAGAGCGCGTGAAAAAATACAGTGTGCCGATGGCAGAGGGACTTGTTTACCACTATGCAGCAAAGCAGGTAGATGACACCGTGCTGGACGCATTGAAGAAACTGGCTGACGAAGCGCAGCTGGCAGAGAAGTTTAAAGCCCTTTACAACGGTGAAGTCATCAATACTGGAGAAAAACGTCTGGTTCTGCACCACATGACCCGCGGCCAGCTGGGCGATGCAGTCACCGCGGATGGCGTGGACAAGCGTGCTTTCTACAAGCAGCAGCAGGAACGCATTGCAGAATTCGCAAACAAGGTTCACAATGGGGAAATCACGAATGCTGCGGGAGAAAAGTTTACCACGGTTGTTCAGATCGGTATCGGCGGCAGTGACCTTGGTCCGAGAGCCATGTATCTGGCTCTGGAAAACTGGGCAAAGAAGAACGGCACCTTCAAGATGGAGGCAAAGTTCATCAGCAACGTAGACCCGGATGACGCCGCAGCTGTATTATATGGCATCGATGTGGCACATTCCATCTTCGTACTGGTTTCCAAATCCGGAACCACCCTGGAGACTCTGACCAATGAATCCTTTGTAAAAGACGCGTTAAAGAACGCAGGCCTTGACGCTTCCAGGCACATGATCGCCGTAACCAGTGAGACTTCTCCGTTAGCTAAGAGCAGCGACTACCTGACAGCATTCTTCATGGATGATTATATCGGCGGACGTTATTCCTCTACATCCGCAGTTGGCGGCGCAGTACTTTCCCTGGCATTTGGCCCGGAGGTGTTCGCCCAGTTCTTAGAGGGCGCGGCAGAGGCAGACAAGCTGGCAGCAGAGACAGATGTAACGAAGAACGCTGCTATGTTAGATGCCCTGATCGGTGTTTACGAGCGTAACGTGCTGGGGTATCCGTGCACCGCAGTACTTCCGTACTCCCAGGCATTAAGCCGTTTCCCGGCACATCTGCAGCAGCTTGACATGGAGTCCAACGGCAAGTCCGTGAACCGCTTTGGTGAGCCAGTAAACTATGTAACCGGACCGGTGATCTTCGGTGAGCCTGGTACCAACGGCCAGCACTCCTTCTACCAGCTGTTACATCAGGGAACGGACATTGTTCCGCTGCAGTTCGTAGGCTTTAAGAAAAACCAGATGGATACCGATGTGGTAATCCAGGGAAGCACCAGCCAGCAGAAGCTCTGCGCAAACGTAGCTGCCCAGATCATGGCATTTGCCTGCGGCAAGGCAGATGAGAACCGCAACAAGAACTTCGAGGGCGGACGTCCATCCAGCATCATCATCGGTGAGCAGGTAAATCCGGGTGCTCTGGGTGCTCTGCTTGCGCACTTTGAGAATAAAGTGATGTTCCAGGGCTTCTTATGGAATGTGAACAGCTTTGACCAGGAAGGCGTACAGCTTGGTAAAGTCCTTGCGAAACGCGTTCTGGCCCATGAGACCGACGGTGCGCTGAAAGCTTTCAGTAATCTGCTGGAAATCTAGGATTAACATTTATGGATGTGCCAGTGACGCATCCGCAATATACAAAGCAACAGAAATGCTGCTGCAGCGGGCACAGCCTGGGCAGCAGCATTTTTCGGGTATCACAGGAACCTGCGTTCTGTGATACAGAAAATAAAGGAAACTTACTATGGCAAATCTGTTTTTGGAAATACCGGACTCTTTCTGGGGACTGTTCCGCTCCAGAAACCGGCAGGTCTACATTGACGCGCTTCTGCAGATCAATGAGGAGTATCAGTACAGCAACTATTATTTAAGCCGGGAAATCTGTATTCAGACATTAAGTGATTACTTCGCGAAGACCCGCGTGGTGATGGTACAGGATGAACTGGAAGATGAACTGGATATGCTGGAACCGCTTTCCACCCGGATCTTAAACTGGCTGTTAAAGGCAGGGTGGCTTCGAAAGGTGGATGACTATCACAACATGACGGTGAATATCGTCATCCCGGACTATGCTGCAGCGTTTGTAGATGCTTTCACGCATCTGGCCGGAGAGGATGAGGATGCTACCCAGGTCTACATCCAGAATATTTACGCGATTTTGTTCGCATTTAAGAATGATCCGCGCTGCAACATTTCTCTGTTAAAGACTGCGCTCATCAATACCCGCAAGCTGAATAAGACCCTGCAGGACATGCTCCACAACATGGACCGCTTTTTCGCCAGTCTTCTGGAACAGAAAAACTACGGAGATCTGCTGCGGGAGCATTTGGACGGTTATGTGGAAGAAATCGTGCGGAAAAAATATCATATTTTGAAGACCTCCGACAACTTTTATCTGTATAAGACGGACATCAAGCAATGGCTGACCCAGATGCGTCAGGACACCGTCTGGCTGGAGCGGGTCTGCGTTCGCAACAAGCAGCTCCGCGGTCTGGATATCACGCCGGAGGAAATTATCAGTCAGCTGGACCTGATCGACCGGGGATTTGATGATATTGAGCACCGCATTATGAATATGGATACGGAGCACACGAAATACATCCGCGCCACGGTAACAAGGCTTAACTATTTGCTGAATCAGGATGACAACATGAAGGGCCTGGTGATTCAGGTGCTGAATGAGCTTTCTGGTTCTTCCGATGAGGAATTGGAGCAAAAACTGACACTTACCGCGTCAAAAATGAACTTTTCCCAGTTTACCGTCATTTCTGACCGGTCGCTGTACAAGCGGCGCAAATCCCGTCAGGACTTCGCGGCTGAACTGGAGCCAGAAGAAGAGATGGAAGAACTTACCAGGGACGAGATCCTGCAGCTTAACCGCATGAAGAACCGCTACAGCCGCAGACAGATCCGCTCCTTTGTGCTGGACCGGATGGAGGATGGACGGTATACGGTGACCAGCGATACCGTGTCTTCCCTGGAAGACTTTGAAAAGCTGGTTCTGGCATACGATGATTCCGTACGCAAGGACAGTCCCTACCGGGTGCTGGATCAGGAGGCACCGATGGTGGAGCATGCCGGCTACCGTTATCCGGGCCTGGTGTTTGTAAGAAAGGAGTAACCGATGATCGATTATTATGAAGCGCTTTCCGGGGCGGAACAGGCGCAGGTATCGGAGAGCATCCGCCTGCTGTACCGGCAGACATTTCTTCTGGAACGCACTTACGACCGGAAATCAAAGCGCTACCAGACCAGCCCGGAATTTTACCAGTGCAGTCAGCATCTGGAATTTATCCGGAGTTATTTTGCCATTATGGGAATTGAGGTCGTGGAGAACAGCCAGCTGGGACTTATCTATATCCGCGGGGAGCAGATAGTGGGAGAAAAACTCTCAAAGCTTGCAACCCTTTATGTGCTGATCTTAAAGCTGATCTACGATGAGCAGATGTCTTCGGTATCCACTTCCGTAAATGTGGTGACGACCTTAAGCGAGATCAATGAGAAAATCGGCAGTTACCGTCTGTTAAAAAAACAGCCCTCCGTATCGGAAATCCGCCGGAGTCTGGCATTCCTGAAAAAATACCAGGTGATCGAACCGCTGGATGTATTGGAGGACCTGGATGGTTTCAGCCGCCTGGTCATCTATCCAACGGTCAATGTAATTCTGATGGGAGACGATGTGCGCGCGCTGCTTGAGACATTCCGCGAAGGAGAAGAGGAAGATGGAGAATCAGAGATTTGAAGCCCTGTCCAGGATCTGCCTGAACAACTGGCATTACATAAAACACAGAACCCTGTCCTTTGACGACGGGATCAACTTTTTTACGGGGCATTCCGGAAGCGGAAAGTCTACGGTCATTGATGCCATGCAGATTGTGCTGTATGCCAATACCGATGGCCGCGGCTTTTTTAACAAGGCGGCTGCCGATGATTCCGACCGAAGCCTGATTGAGTATCTGCGCGGCATGATCAATATCGGAGAGGACAACAGCTTTTCCTATCTGCGCAACCAGAATTTCTCCAGTACCATCGTGCTGGAGCTGCGCCAGACGGATACCGGCGTCTGCCAGTGCGTGGGCGTGGTGTTTGATGTGGAGACGGCCACCAATGAGATCGGCCGTATGTTCTTCTGGCATAAGGGTCCGATTCCGGATCATCAGTACCGCAAGGCAGACCGCACCATGTCCATCGACGAGGTGAAAAACTGGCTGTTAGCGAACTATTCCAAAGAAGAATGCTATTTCGGTTCCCACAACGAGCGTTTCCGCAAACAGCTCTATGATATTTATCTGGGCGGCCTGGACGCGGAAAAGTTCCCGCTCCTGTTTAAACGTGCGATTCCGTTCCGCATGAACATCAAGCTGGAGGAATTTGTAAAAGAATATATCTGCATGGAGCAGAATATCCACATTGATGACATGCGGCAGAGCGTGACGGAATATGGCCGTCTGCGCCACCGGATTGAGGATACCTGTAAGGAAATTGAAAAACTGAAAGAGATCTGTGGGCAGCATGAAGCTATGATGGCAGTCCGCAAAGAAAAGGAACAGTGCGGGTATTTTGCCCGGAAGCTCGATATGCTGCAGGACCGCCGGAAAATCCAGGAAAGCCAGGATAAAATTCAGGCACTGGCAGCGGAACAGGAGAAAGCGGCCCGGGATGCGGCTGCCGTGGAAACCGAAATTCAGGATCTGACGGCGAAAAGCGAGGAGCTTCTGCGTAAGATTTCCAGCAGTGGATACGAGGAGCTGAAAAGTCAGTTAAAACCAGTCAATGAGCTGGTGGAGCATCTGGGCAGCAGCAAGGCCCGCTGGAAACAGACTGCGGACAAGCTTACGGCATGGAACGAGGAAGAGATTACATCCAACCGCACTCTCTGGGATATCGAGGCCTTTGAAACAGGAGAAATCAGCGGGGAAGCTTTAAAACGCCTGCAGGAAGACCTGAGCCAGATGCGAAAAGAAGTGGAGCGCCAGATCCAGGATGCCCGCAGTCAGATCCGGGAAAAGACCAAAGAACTGACTAAGGCACAGGAGGAAATTGCCCAGTTAAAAGCCGGAAACAAAGCGTATCCGAAAGAACTGGAAGCGGTGCGTGAGATCCTTCAGACTCAGCTGTTTTTAAAAACCGGAAAGAGTGTGGTGGTGGAAGTACTTGCAGATCTTCTGGAAGTGCGGGATGATGCATGGCGCAATGCCATTGAGGGTTATCTCGGCAACAACAAGCTGCTTCTGACGGTGGAGCCAAAGTACGCGAAAGCCGCTATGGAGATTTACAAAGAGCTGGATCCGAAAAAATATTATCGGGTGGCCGTGTTGGATACCGAAAAGGTTCTGGCGGACGAACAGCCGGTTCAGAAGGGCGCGCTGGCAGAAGAGGTGGAGGCCGGACGTGATTATGCCCAGGCTTACATGAATTTCCAGCTTGGCAAGGTGATCAAGTGCGACAGCGTGGATGAGCTGCGCAGCCACCGCATCGGCATCACGAAGGATTGCGTGTTGTATCACAGTTACCGAATCCAGCATATTAACCCGGATCTGTATACCCGGTCTGCTTATATCGGAAAGAAGAGCGTGCGTCAGAGAGTAAAGCTTCTAGAGGAATCCATCAAAACGCTGCAGGAGGAGCTGGAGCCGCTGCAGGCGATGGTAAGCGATGGGGAACGCGTACTTGGTCTGGAATTCTTAAGCCAGGATCTGGATGTGTACCTTGGCTGGAAAAAGGACAAGGCAGATTATGTGGAAAAACAGCAGGAACAAAAAGATCTGCGGGAACGTCTGGAACAGTTAAAGAGCCAGAACGTGACTGCCTGGGAAGAAGAACGGGCCTCCCTTGTGGAACTGTGCAAGCGCAGGGAAAAAGTTCTGGATCAGCTGAAGCTGAATGAGGACCGTGCAAAGCAGGCTGGCGAGAATGAAAGACAGGCATTGACCCAGCTCAATGGGATTTTGTCAGACAAGGAACGAAACCATCAGGCTCAGCCAGAGTTTGACGCAAAACTTCAGAAGCTGCTGGAGCAGAAGCAGGAGAGCGGTGCGGCCATCCGCTATGATCTTCTGCGTGGGGAATACCTGAGAAATCAGGAAAAAGCCCAGGAAGAGCAGGACACAGAAATGCAGAAGCTGCGGGAAATCCGCACCGGCTATCTGCGGATCTATCCGCACCGCAATTTTTCTGTCGAATCCGAGAGCAACGAGGAATACCAGAAGCTGTTTAATGACCTTGGCTGTGACCGCCTGGAGGAATACCGGAAGCGTGCCGGAGAGCAGGCAAAGGCGGCAGTGGAACATTTCAAGGATGATTTCATGTACAAGATCCGCAGTGCCATCAAGGAAGCATTGCAGCGCAAGGATGAGTTAAACCGCATCATCAGTCATCTGGATTTTGGCAAGGACCGCTACCAGTTCTATATCGGAAAAAACAAGGGCAGCGATGGCAGATTTTACGATATGTTCATGGATGACGCACTGCAGATTAAACCCTCTGATCTGGATATGGGGCTGGACAACCAGCTGAATCTTTTCACCATGGAGCATGAAAGTCAGTATGGTCCGCTGATCAACGAGCTGATTGAGATTTTCATTCCGCCGGAGCATGCAACTCCGGAAGAAATGGAGACAGCCAAACGGAACATGGAAAAATATGCCGACTACCGGACGTATCTTTCCTTCGATATGCAGCAGCTCATCCAGAACGAGGACGAAGTGCTGAAAATCCGCCTGAGCAAGATGATCCGCAAAAATTCCGGCGGTGAAGGCCAGAACCCGCTTTATGTGGCGCTTCTTGCAAGCTTCGCCCAGGCATACAGGATTGACTTAAAGCCGGGACTCAGGCGCAATCCGACCATCCGCCTGGTCGTGCTGGATGAGGCATTTTCCAAGATGGATGCGGAGAAGGTGGCAAGCTGTATCAAGCTGATCCGCGGGCTTGGATTCCAGGCCCTCATCAGCGCCACCAACGACAAGATCCAGAACTATCTGGAGACCGTAGACAAGATTTTTGTGTTCGCGAACCCGAATAAGAAGAACATCTCTATTCAGGAGTTTGAGAAACCAGAGTTTGAGCAGTTAAAAGAAGATCTTGCAGAGGAAGAGGATGAAGAATAAAGGGAAGAACGATTATCTGATCCATCGGATTCTGGATAAGATTGAAGGCAGCAGCGTGGACTGGCGAAAGGAAACTTCAGGGAACCGGAGCCTGAAAATCCAGCAGGAGGATTTTAACCGGGCGGGAAAGTCAGAGCTTTTGGAAGAGGCCCGGATGCTGGAACAGCGCGGGCTGATTCAGATCAAATGGCTCGAATACGGAAATGATATCGAAAAAATCACGTATCGTCTGGAGCAGGCCGGGCAGTTCTATGAACTGCTTGGCCTGATTTCGAAATGGGAGCGGCTTGAGACAGAGAGACAGATACTCTGCAAGTGGAGCGAACAGGCGCAGACCGGGTGGCTGAGGGCGTACTACGAGGATCAGGTGGCATCTCTGGAAAAGGGAAAGCCGTCTCTGGATCTGTCGAAGTACGGAGATCAGCTTTTCATCTGCCTGAATGCCCTGGAAAAGCTGGAAGAGCCGGTTTGCCAGCGTGTATTCAGTGTTTCGGTACTGGGGAACACCAAAGTATTTGAAAACGTGCTGAGAACAAGAACTGTCTCGATTCTGTCTGCATATCATCCAGATGTCGATGAAGCCATGAACGATAAAGAGATTCTATCTCAGGTTTATCTGGAGGAATACGCCCAGGAGCTTGCCATAAAGGGAAATTTAACGATTATACTGAATGGAAAGGAAATCTCTCTGTCCGATTTTGTTTATGGAACGGTGCTCAACACGGAGACACTCCGGCATGCGGTGATTCCGGAACATCAGGAAATCCAGAAGATTATAACGGTGGAGAACAAGGCGAACTACGTTTCCATGCCTTATGAGGAAGGAACTTTGATCGTATTTTCCCACGGATTTTTTTTTCCGCTGGAGTGCAAGTTCTTAAGGCTGATTCTGTCAGTCATTCCGAATGCAGAATTTTACCACACCGGAGATCTGGATTACGGCGGAATCCGCATTTTCCGGCACATTCGCGAACATATCTGCCCGGCAGTCCGTCCTTTGCAGATGGATGCGGACTGGTATGACCGTTATATCCAATACGGTTATGAGATAAAACCAGAGACCCTGAACAAACTGAAAGCCATGCAGGGAACAGAACCACTCATGGAGAAACTGATTGAACACATACTCAAAGGGAAAATGGGAATTGAACAGGAATGTTTTCTGATATGATATTTTTCTTATATCAGATGGAGAAAAAGCCCCATAAAAAGGGAGGAGCCTGTGAGCGTTTGGCCCACCGGCGATTATGAAAAAATTTTATCAAATTGTACTTGGCAGCTTCATTTGATGATGTAAGTATATCGAGAAATTGTGAAAGAAGTTTTTCCTGGATATGGAATGTTTGTAACTAATTTATGAACAGTTCATGAACAGGAAAAACTTCTTTTTTTGTAAAAAAATTATTCTGAAAATTATGATCTATCACAATGATGAAAACAAGGAAGCGTGCTATAATGATCTATACAATGAATCGAAAAAACGAGGGGGTGATTTAGTGAAAATAACAACAGTTATGGATAATAAAGCGGGAGAGCAGAAATCTCTGACAGCGGAACATGGCCTGTCATTTTTTGTTGAAACCGGAAAATCACAGATTTTGTTTGATTTCGGAGCCGGAAAAGCCGCATATGACAATGCCCGCCAACTGAATATTGGGATGGAGAACATAAACTATGCCATAGGCAGTCATGGACATTACGATCATGCCGGCGGCTATCCGGAGTTTGTGAAAGAAGGGCTTCGCTGTCCGCTGTATACCGGGGCAGAATATTTTGAAGAAAAATATGCCCGGGACGGTGTGAAAGCAACGTACCTGGGCTGCGGTTTTGATGAAACCTGGATGAAGAAACAGGGACTGGAACACCGGATTTGTGATGGTTTTCTGGAACTGGAACCAGGGTGCTATCTGGTTGGAAGCTTTGAGCGCACGCACGATTTTGAACAGATTCCGGATCGCTTTGTACGACGTCTTGATGATCAGTGGATAAAAGATGATTTTTCTGATGAAATCTGCATGGTGTTAGACGGAGAGGAAGGTCAGACAGTCATTGTTGGCTGCAGCCATCCGGGAATCCTGAACAATCTGGCTACGGTGCAAAAACACTTTGGCAGGCCAATCCGTGCGGTATTTGGCGGTACGCATCTGGTGGAAGCGGATGCAGACCGGATTCGTGTTACGCTGGACCAGATGAAACAGATGGGGGTCGGTCTCATTGGATTTAACCACTGTTCTGGGGAACAGCTTCAGCAGATCATGGATCAGGAAACACAGTTAAAACACTGTTATCTGGGTGCGGGAGACTGCATTTATCTGTAAAAGGAGAGGAAGCAATGAGTGAATTTGCAAAGCTGGCACAGGACTTTGTGGAGGCAACTTCTCTGCTGGTTGGCCAGCGTACCATCAATATCATGGATCAGAAGGGCATTATCATTGCTTCTACCGAAAAACACCGGATTGGTGATTTCCATCAGGGAGCTGCGGAGGTTCTGGAAACCGGAAAGCCGGTGCTGATCAAAATAGAGGATCTGCCCCGTTATCCGGGAACCAAGGAAGGCTATAATATGCCGATCTTCCTGAATGATGAGATCATTGGCGTGGTTGGAATCTTCGGATGCGAGGAAGAAGTGCAGAGCATTGCCAATCTGCTTCGTGTCTATGTAACCCAGAGTTTTTCCCAGTTTCAGATGACGCAGAAACAGAATCTGGAGGCAGAGCTTCGAAACCAGCTTTTAAGGTTGCTTCTTTTTGGCGGGGAAAGCCAGAAAGAGATGATCGCAAAGCTGTGCGGTATGCTGAATCTGCAGCTGGAATATCCAATCCGTATCGTTCTGCTGTATGAACGCGCCAGAGAACGCAATATGAAGCATCTGCTGGATTATTCCCAGCTCATCCAGAATCTGATCTGGAAGAATGTGCTGGACCGCAGGCGGGATGTATTTGGAATCCAGAATGCGGATTATGTGATTCTGCTTGGCGGCGGGGAATCACCGGAAATGCAGAAGCGCCTGGATAAACTGCTGCATGAGATAGAAGCAGAAGATGTCTGGAATGCAGCAGTCAGCAGTCCATGCAGAAACTTAGAAGAGATTTCAGCCGGTATGAGGGAAGTGTCCGTACTGAGAAACAGGAAAGGAGGAACGATTCAGAATCTGGAAGAGCATTCGTGCAGAATGCAGTATCTGCTGGGCAGTATGACGGTACAGGAAGGCGCACGAACTGCGGCAAGGATGCTTCGCAGGCTGAAAGAACAGCATGGGGAGAATCAGGCGGAGCAGCTTTTGCGCACAGCCCGGGTGTATTACGAATGCGGGGGAAGCGTCGCGAGAGCGGCGGAGCAGTTGAATCTGCATAAGAATACACTACTGTACCGCATGAAACAGCTGTACCAGACGTTTGAGATGGAACAGGATAGTGCATTTGTGCGGGAATTCTTTATCCGAATGCTTCTGGAATACCGGAATATGCCGGAGAGCGGTAAAAGCCCGGACGGCATAGAATAAGAAAATGCAGTTCGTGCAGCGCATGAACTGTGACGAATTTGGAGAATGGATCGCGTTTAGCGAAAAGGAGGTATTTGTATGTCAGGTTTATTTATTTTTGGCGTGATATTTTTAGCAGTTGTATGTATGGTCATAGCCATATCGAAGTTTAATATGCATCCGTTTCTGGTGCTGACCGTCATTGCAGTATTGGTAGGTCTTGTGTGTGGAATCCCGACGGAAGAGGTCATCAGTACTGTCAAGAGTGGTTTTGGTAATATCCTGGCCAGCATCGGTATTGTAATCCTGGCCGGAACCATCATTGGAACGATCCTGGAAAAAACGGGTGCAGCCCTTACCATGGCGAACACCATTTTAAAGATCGTCGGCAAAGAGAAGAGCGTTCTGACCATGGGCATCACCGGTTACATTACCGGTATCCCGGTATTCTGTGATTCCGGTTTCGTTATCTTAAGCCCGATTTCCAGAGCCCTGGCAAGCCAGAGTAATGTTTCCCTGGCAGTTATGGCTACCGCACTTTCCGGCGGCCTGTATGCGACTCATTGTCTGGTACCGCCGACTCCTGGCCCGATCGCCATGGCAGGTACCCTGGAAGCAGACCTGGGCCTGACTATCCTGGTTGGCCTGATCATTTCCATCCCGGCTGTTGCATCAGCCCTGATTTATGCAAATAAGGTATCCAGCAAGATTGATATTCCGGCAAACCCGGAGTACACCGTAGAAGAACTGGTAGAGAAATACGGCAAGCTTCCTGGTGCATTACATAGTTTCTCCCCGATCCTGCTCCCAATCATCCTGATCGCATTAAAATCCGTCAGTGATTTCCCGAGCGCACCCTTTGGTGACGGCGCCGTGAAGATGTTCTTCTCCTTCATCGGTAACCCGGTTATCGCCCTGATCCTTGGTGTATTCCTTGCCATGACCCTGATCCCGCAGGAAGAGAAGCAGAACTCCCTGAAATGGATTACCGAGGGTGTTACCAACTCTGCAGGTATCCTGGCAATTACCGGCGCAGGCGGTTCCTTTGGCGCCATCCTTCAGAAACTCCCGATCGCGGACGCTCTGAGCGCATCCTTACTGGGACTTGGCGTAGGCGTGTTCCTGCCGTTCATCATTGCAGCACTGTTAAAGACCGCGATGGGTGCTTCTACCGTAGCCATGATCACTACATCCGCCATGATTGCTCCGATGATGCCGGCCCTGGGATTCACTTCCCCGTTAGCAAAGGTTCTGGTTATCATGGCCATCGGTGCAGGCTCCATGACCGTATCTCATGCAAATGATTCTTACTTTTGGGTTGTGTCCCAGTTCTCAGATATGGATACGCAGGATGCGTATAAATGTCAGACCGGTATGACGGCAGTTATGGGTGTTACCACTATTATAGTCGTATTTATTCTGTCTCTGATTTTTGTACATTAAAGTGTCGGTACATGAATGAAATGATTTTTGAATGACAAAACGCCTCGCAGAAATTCGACTCTGCGGGGCGTTTTTGCGGAAAGAAAGATACCTGCTGAATGATATTTGGGTCATGGTTGGTATTGGAATCATGTTTGATCTGCGGTTTCCCATTGATACAAGCCCTGCACCACAGATCCGTTTTTGTCATATGCTATACTGTAATCATTTAAAAAAGGGGACAACAGTATATGGCATTTTTCACAAATCAGGCGCAGCTGCGCTATGGCAATGAAGTGGCCAATTCCAATATTACCGTTGGAGAAATTCAGGAAGTATTGTCTGTTACCAAGAGTGCGGTAAAACAGACGTACCGTCAGCATGATACCGTGACCTATATCATCAACATCGTTAATGCAGGCACGGCTGAGTATACCGGACTGACCATGACCGATGATCTGGGACAATATGCCTTTGGAGAAGGAACGCGTACGCCGCAGGATTATGTTGCGGGAACCATTCACTATTACCGGAATGGTGTGCTCCAGACAGCTCCGACTGTGGAAGCAGGACCACCGCTTGTGATTACCGGGATCAGTGTGCCGGCAGGCGGAAATGCGACGATCATATATGAGACCAGGCTGAATGCCTACGCACCGCTGCAGCCGGAGACAGAAGTTACCAATACCGTGACCGTATCAGGAACCTGCATTACCGGAATCACCGCGACAGAAACGATTTCTGCAGTGGCAGAACCGGTTCTGTCCATTACCAAATCGGTCAGCCCGGTCCCGGTGACGGAGTGCGGCAGACTGACCTATACCTTTGTGATCCAGAATACCGGTAACACTCCGGCTGTTCCGGCCACGGAAGCACTCGTGACGGACACCTTTGACCCGATTTTAAGAGATCTGACCGTCACCTTCAATGGGACTTCCTGGAGTGCTCCTGCAAACTATACCTACAATGAAACAACCGGTGTATTTACCACCATATTAGGAGAAGTGACGGTTCCGGCAGCCACTTATACCCAGGATCCGGTGACTGGATCCTGGATTACCAGCCCGGGTGTCAGCACGTTGATCGTAACCGGAACAATTTAACAGTAATGATGGATTTTTGGCGAGGTTGAAGCTGGCTGAGCCAGGTCTCATTGCAATTCTAGCACAGCCTTGCTATAATTGTCAGAAGAAAGCTGCCGGTTTATAAGTGATGTTTTTAAATCGGGAAAAGACAAAAGAAATGAAGCAGGAGGAATTGAGGTATGGGAAAATCAGGAAAAGAACGGCGCGCCATTATGCGCGATTATCTTGAAACACATGATCTGGATTCAGCACAGTCACCACTAAAATACGACCTTCATAAATATGCGTCTTATATGGAGAAACATCATCTGGACGCAAAAAATGTGAAGCCGGAGATACTGGAACAGTTTCGCATAAAATAAAAATTTAAGAGCAATACCAATATAGGTCCGAAGCCGGTAATCCCGGCATACCGCTGCGCAAAATATGGGTAT
>OGIE01003380.1_pt1 | contig 17275 bp, 16 predicted proteins | sample 1571581 | NCBI WGS metagenome assembly OGIE01 (sample SAMEA2582021, study PRJEB24529) | metagenome | biome: Human gut stool | place: China | collected 2011
GCATTAGTAGCTGCAAAACCGGCATTCTTGATATCTATGTTTTTAAAATTTGGTCTCATAATTGTTTCTACTTAAGCGATTCCTAATTTTGCGTTGAAAGCCTTCAATGTTTCAAGCACATTGCTCTTTACATTGATAAATTGATCGATACCCTGAGCTTTCAGGTCTTCCATACATTCAGGAGCACCAGCTACAACGAACTCAGCACGTCCGGCCAATGCTTTGTAAGCAGCAGGAGCGAATTCTGCATATTCGTCATCACTAGAACAAAGAACAACGATCTGAGCACCAGCTTTCATGGCAGCATCAACACCGGCTTCCACTGTTTCGAAACCTAAGTTATCAATTACCTTGTATCCTGCACAAGCAAAGAAGTTACTTGAGAACTGTGAACGGGCAATACGCATAGACAGGTTACCGATAGTCAACATAAACACTTTCGGAGTTTTACCGCTATTTTCCGTAGCCAGACGCAATGCTTCAAATTCAGATGCACCACGAGAGAAATCAAGAGGAGTAACCGTTGATTCACCACAAGAGTGACCACCACCACAACAGCAGGATGCTGTTTCTTTGATCTTACCGGCAGCTACTTCTGTGAAGTTCGGGAACTGGTTAGAACCCAGCAGGATTTCGCGACGGGTAGCAACCGCTTTCTTACGGGCTACGTTAGAAGCATTTACTGCATTCTGTATGTTACCGTTAGCCACTTCAGCACCGAAACCGCCTTTGTCTTCTACTTCCAGGAACAGTTTCCAGGCAACGTCAGCCAACGAGTTAGTCAGTACTTCTACATAATAAGAACCGGCAGAAGGATCGACCACCTTATCCAGGTGACATTCTTCTTTCAGTAACAATTGCTGGTTGCGTGCAATACGTTCTGAGAAATCATCCGGAGTCTGATAAGTCTTATCGAACGGACGAACAGTGATAGAATCGACACCGGCCAAAGCAGCAGACATCGCTTCAGTCTGAGAACGCAACAGGTTTACGTGAGCATCGTAAACAGTCATGTTCCATTCGGAAGTCTGAGCATGTGCATTCATCTTGCAAGCACAGTTACATGCAGGATTGTAAGCAGCAACGATCTCGGCCCACAACCAACGGGCAGCACGGAACTTTGCTATTTCCATGAAATAGTTAGAGCTGATACCCAGATTGAATTTGATCTTCTTGGCAACTTCGTCTGCACTGAAACCGGCTTCAGTCAGTTTAGCCATCAGTTCGTTACCCCAAGCCAATGAATAACCCAGTTCCTGAGTGATATAAGCACCGGCATTGTTGAAGTAGAAACCGTTTACAGCTAATACTTTATAACCAGGTAAAGCCTGTCCTGCTTTGAGCACAGCAGATGCAGCTTCCACCCAATTTCCATTTTCTTTACCTTTTACCAAAGGTTTCTTGAAAGGATCGTAGTTGACAGAACCGAAACATTTGTTCAGGTCTACGTCTTTTCCTTTCAGACAGTATTCCAGGATGCCGATCAACTTTTCAGCCTTGCAGTTGCAAGTGTTGAAGTTCAGTTCTACAGCTTCCGGACAGATACCATCCAGTAATGTTGCAATATTTTCGGCATTTACTTCATCACCTTTGATGATGAAACCGAGTGAAGTAATACCTTTGTTCAGAATGTCAAGCGCTTTTTCGTTGGCTTCTTTGAAACAAGTTACTTCGATGTTCTGGCGTACCTTCCAATCGTTATCCTTCTTTGTTCCGCGAACATAAGGGAATTCACCGGGAAGAGACTCGGTAGTCTTCAAACCTTCGATGTCTTCTGCACGATAGAAAGGATTCACATTAAATCCTTCGCCTGTCTTCCAAACAAGCTTTTTCTCAAACGGAACCCCTTTCAGGTCGGCCGTAATCTTCGCCATCCACTCTTCAGTAGACACAGGTGCGAATTCTGAGAAAAGTTTTTCTTTTAATTCTGCCATAATATTAGTTATTTTAATACTGGTATTAGTAATTGTTCAATAGTATATTGTTCAATAACAGAGGGCAAAGGTAGAATAAATAAACAGGAAGAACAATGAAAAATAAACGAAATTGCTCTTCCTTTTAACGCCTTTTAGTGGTATAAGGACTATTATTGTATCATTCTGACAGGGCATGATAAAATTCTTTTCATTTTTCCCGCATAAAGAGAACATCGAAAAGAAATAATCATTAATTTTGCAGCGTCAAACAATGAAAACTAAGACACGAAACGGTGCATTCGTCTAGTGGCCTAGGACGCCGCCCTCTCACGGCGGAAACTCGGGTTCGATCCCCGGACGCACTACTAAAACGCCTGTTGAATGATTTCGACAGGCGTTTTTTCAAAGGTATCCGACAAACATTTACAGGACAAATGATTTTTATTTCCATTGCTATGGGATTTTTCCCCATTAGAATGGACCTTATTCCCCACTGCAATGGGGGAAATTCCCCAATTTTTTTATGGACTTGGGGAATAATGAAACGGGAGCAAGTTGCTGCCTGTGCCTATACACCTATTATTAAACAAAAAAAGCGACCTTTAAAGGGCCGCTTTTACTTTTGCTATAATTCGGATTAATATCTTCTTCCGCCACCGTTGTTACCATAGCCTCCGCGATTACCGCCACCGTAGCCACCGCCACGATTGCCACCACCGAAACCACCGCCACGGTTACCACCACCGAAACCACCACGGCTTCCGCCACGGTCTTCTCTCGGACGTGCTTCTGTTACGTTGATTACTTTTTCATCATAAGTAGCCTGGTTTAATTCTTCGATAGCCTTCCGGCCCATTTCGTCATCCTTTAATTCTACAAAACCGAATCCTCTTGAACGGCCTGTTTCTCTGTCTGTGATAACTCTAGCAGAAAGGATTTCACCATAATCTGCGAATAAATCGTTTAAGTCAGCGTCTGTGACGTTGTAACTCAAATTTGAAATGTAAAGATTCATTTATAAAAACTTATTTAGTTAATTGTTTATTGAGGATGAATAGAATAATAGTTGAATGAATATACTTTACAAATCTAAATTGCGAGTAAAACTTCAAATACAAGTTTAAATCAATCTCAATATACTGCAAATGTAAGATTTAATTTGAAACTATGATACTTTATGGCAATCTTTTTCTAACAAATCTTTTTCCCAAAACTCTTGTAAACAAACAATGATCATTTTTAAGGCCTTGTATCTACAAAGGCTCGATTTAGAAAAAAAATCTTTTGCCGGAAGCTCCTTTTTATAAAACACACTAAAATAACAGGCGGAATATATCATTTCCGCTTTTATTTCAGTTTTAATGTCATACCATAAACATAAAAGAGAGTTTGTCATGACGAAAGGAACAATTGGATTAAACGCAGGTACCATCTGGAATCTGTTGCTGGATGGTGGATGTTGGAGTTTTGAGGAGTTGAAGAAAGCAACTTCTTTGTGTGAAGCTGATTTATGGTCTGCAATCGGTTGGCTAGCCCGCGAAAACAAGATTCAGATCAAAAGTGCCAGTAGCCAGATCGCTTTTTGTCCGGGGATGAATTTCAATTATTAAAAGATGCCCTTTGATAAAAATAAAAAGCGACCTTTTCCAGATCGCTTTTTTTATTGTTTAACGGAATAATGAATTCACCACCAGACTGTCACCGTCATTCGGTGCGGGTTCCAGATCCAGCAACCGGGAAATGATCAAATATAAATTGACATTAGCCATTACCGGCAATTCCACATTCTTTTTAAAAGACGGACCTGCCGCATAAAAGATAGCCTCCATCTCAGGTGCGAAATTATCATAGCCGTGAGTTGCTCCCGGATAAGGATAAGATTTTTCACGAAAATGCAGATAGGTCCCTATATGGGGAAGTACGACCAGGTCACCTATCCGGGGATTACTCCCATAGACGTATTCTGCCGGTATTTCGTTTTTCTTCCAGACCGTAACATTCGGGACTTTTTTTAGAATATTATAAGCTGTCTCCGTATAACTTTTCTTCGGATAGAGCAAAGTCGGGACACCGTCAAAAATATAATCGAAACTATCGCGGGGCAAATAATCGTTCAGATTGACATATTTCTCCGGCGTACAGGTTGCCATCCCATGATCGGAAAGGACTATAAAATCGATTTTATCAAAAATATCCAGTTTACGGGCTTCATTAAAGAAATGATTCAAAACCCGGTCCAGTTCTTCTACTTTTTGCAAGGTTGCCGAAGAATCCGGTGTACAGATATGCCCGATCCCATCGGGTTCCTCTATATACCACATAACCAGATGAGGACGTATATCTTCCGGCAAACGTAACCACGCTACCACAGAATCGGCACGGTCCGAATAAGGAACATGCTTATCAAAAGGTTTCCAGATAGAAGGCTGACGTCCCTGAATCGAATACTCGCTGCCCACCCAGAAAAAAGAAGCCGCATGCACACCTTGCTTCTCTGCCGTATTCCAGATCGGTTCTCCTCCGTAAAAGCCCGGTGTCGGATCTGCCATGCGATAAATACTATCCAGGTCGGAAGCATAGAAGAAATTATTGATCAGACCATGATGGTCCGGATGCAAGCCGGTCGCCATACTGTAATGGTTAGGGAAAGTAACGCTGGGAAACGAGGGACGAAAAGCGGCACGTATCCCGACTTTCGCCAGAGAATCCAATGTCGGAGTATAAGCACGGTCGGGATAATCGGAACGGAAACCATCCATAGAAAGGACCACGACGTAACGGTCATTATGTTTTGACGAAGAACAACCGGAAAAAGTAATGCCGGCCAGAATCACGCATCCTAAAAGCAAACTTATATATCTTTTCATAATCATATCACCTCAAAAAGAAAGAGGTTCACAAAGATAGTGAACCTCTTCCGATTATTTAATTCAAATCATAAAATACCCGTTAGAAAATATAACGTAAACCTATCTGAGCCTGCCAGCGTGAAGTTATAGCCGTATTCGTATACATATCACCCGGATCACGGAACTGATAAGTAAACTGACCATCTTTACCTGCAAAAGCAGCTACAGGAGTCAGATCATAACCTGTGGAAGTCTGATGATATAATCCCCATTTCTTATTGAACAAATTCCCAACATTCAATATATCAAAATTAACTTGCAATGTATGTCTTCTACCAGCCACATTCATAAAGAAATTTTGTGCAATATGGAAATCAAAATGATGCTCGAACGGCATTACCAATTGATTACGCTTAATATGATCTCCCTTTGTATCCCTGATATCTTTATTTCCTTCAATCCATTTGACAAAAGCATCTTTTTGCTCTGCCGCGGTAGAAGTGACCTTTCCGTTAGATACAATATCCGTAAAGACCATTTTCTCACGCTCTGCGTCTGTCGGTATATATAACAAGTCATTCCCATAACCGTCACCATTTATATCATTGGAATAAAGCAGAGAATAGCGACCGCCGGTTTGCCCATTATAAAACAGACTTACTGTAGTAGCAAAATGTCCGGCATATTCTTTTGTATAAGAAACCGAAGCGACTATACGGTTACGCACATCAAACATAGACCAACTTAACTCGGGGGCAACATCTCCTCCATAAACAGGATTATATTTCCAACCTGAATATGCCTGTGAAGAATTTCCATCTGTTAAAGATTTTGCCTGTCCGTAAGAATATGCAACCATCGCATTTAAACCGAAATCAAAAGGCTTTTCAACCTTGGCTGTTATATTATACGTATATCCTTTATTCGTATTAGTCAGATACATAATTTGTGTAAAATTGGTATCGACTTGTTTGTAGGTGGGACGATTATCTCCTCCATTATTCAAACTACCGGTATGTTGATAATTGATATTTTCATATAAAATATTATTTAAGGTTTTTGAATACAAACCTTCTAAACTAACACGGATATCATAAGGTAATGTATGTTCCACAGCTAAATTGGTACGAAAAACAGATGGATATTTGAAATCTTTATCGACAACATTTACTTCCGATGTGCCCGGCGATTCGTATTGTTTGGACGGATCAATATTGAAATGGAAACCATCAGGTTTGATTTGAGGCATATTTCTGAAATTAAAAGAAGTACGGCTTACTTCAATACCGGTATTTGTAAAGCTATTTGATATCCAAACGAAAGGAATACGTCCGGTAAAAATACCGATTCCTCCACGAACCAAAGTCCTGCGGTCTTCATCCGGGTTCCAGCGGAAACCCACGCGAGGCGACCACAACACCTTAGTGGAAGGCAGCTGGTTAGTTGCCACTTTGTATTGCTTTGCTATGTCTGAATTATTAAATGCTTCATTTGCCAGCGGTTTATCGAAAAACAAAGGGATATCCATTCGCACTCCATAAGTCAACCTCAATAAATTCGTTACATTCCATTCATCCTGTACATAAAAGCCTAATTGCGCAGCACCAAATTCTGGAGCCCATCGGTCAGTCCCGGTTATTTCCGTACGTGCTACCGAATAATCATAATATTTGGGAGCGACTTCATTTGCTGTCCCCACCGAGAGGAAATCGTCCAATGAGCTATAAGTATAGGAACCATAATTGTTTGCCAGATATAAATTGCTCATTTTAAAAAATTCATTATATGTTCCCACTGTGATCGCATGGTTTCCCTCCATTTTAGTCAGGTTATCCGTCAACGTAAAAATATCCTGATTCAAAGCATTCGCCATTGAAAATCTCTCCGTCCCAAATTCCAGTGATGTATTACCGGACAATTGTTCAATCTTAACATAAGGCATAGCCTGTCCTAACGGGTCACGATTATCCCTGACACGGGTCCATCCCATACGTAACTCATTCGCCAACAAAGGATTTATTTGCGTATTCAATTCCGCAACAATTGAATGAGTGGAATTCTTCATATAATAACCATTATCATTCAGACGAGCAGCGGCTGGTTTGTTTGAAAAATTCATACTGCGTGCATCAAGCAAGCTATACCGGAGGGTAAATTTATTTTTATCGTTTGCATTCCAGTCGATACGTGCCAGGAATTTATTCGAATAAGTATCCACATCCAACGGGCCATAACCACCACCGTTATAACCGCCTGTTAATTGAGATATCTTATCAATAATCAGACCCACTTCGTTTTTATCTAATTTGGAACTTTCAGTCCCAATGTTGTTAGTTGTAGGATAAACCTCCTTTACCCGTTCAAAGTTTGTAAAAAAGAATAATTTATTTTTGATGATCGGGCCACCTAAAGTTACTCCGTATGTCTCAGACGACTGATCATCCAGGCGTGTACGTTCCTTTGCATTTCCTGGTGTCTTTCCATAAAATTTCTCATTATTATAATATCCGTAAACAGAACCATGGAACGCATTTGTACCTGATTTCGTGATCGCATTAATTCCACCACCGGTAAATCCGCTTTGCCGGACATCAAACGGCGCAATTACCACTTGAATTTCTTCAATGGCATCCAAAGAGATCGGGTTTGCCCCCGCCTGATCACCATTTGTTCCGCTGGCAGACAAACCGAACACATCATTATTCGCCGTCCCGTCAATTTGAAAAGAGTTGTATTTATTACTTGAACCGACAAACGACATCCCGCTACTCGTATTGATTCCCATCGGATTCATTTTAGTAATATCGAAAATACTACGATTTACTGTAGGAGTCGAAAGAATTTGTGATTGGTTGAAGTTTTGAGCCGCTCCTGTTTTCTGGGAATTGAACAACGCAGCTTTCGAGGCAGTGACAACGACTTCATCCAACGATAACGACTCAGTCAGTTTCACATCCAACAAATACGTTTCACCCAACTGAAGGGTAATGTTTTTATATACGGCTTTCTGAAATCCTACATACGAGACTTCTACCGTATAAGGGCCGCCGATACGCATTCCCTGTAAACTATAACGTCCGTCGACATTAGTTACAGTGCCATAAGTAGTACCGGAAGGTTCGTGAACGGCCTGCACTGTAGCACCGATCAGAAGTTCTCCTTCTGCTGTCACTTTACCACTGATCCCGGATGTTGTAACCTGTGCATTCACAGCAAATGTCAGACAAAAAAGAAAAAGAACAAACACAGATAAGTTCTTCATACTAGATGGTATTTAAAATAAAACAATCGAAACACTTTTTATATAACGCCGCAAAGATATATAATCTATGTTACCAAAACATTACGATTCCGTTTGATTTTTATGGACTTTCTTAAATATTTCGATTTTCCCGCAAACTATCTGCTATATCCTGATGTTGTTGTGCCAATTCTTCTTCACCGACAAAACGGTAAGCTTCCGCCAGATATTCATGCGCAGAAGCATGTTTCGGTTTGATGGATACCGCCTTTTGAAGGTCGGCGACCGCTTCCTCATAATACTTCATGCGCAGATAACATTTCCCGCGATTATAACGGGCTTTGAATGAAAGAGGACTCAACCTGACCGCTTCGTTCAAAGCAACCTGGGCATCGTATGTTTCTCCAAGATCCAATAAAGTCACGCCTTTGCGCACCCAGGCATCCACATATTCGGGATATAGTTTCAGGGCTTTGTCGAACGAGCGGAGAGCTGCATTCGGGTCATTGGCCTTCGTGACACACTCATTTCCCATCAGATAATATTCATGGGCATATTCTTTGAGGATTTCACGCTGTGCATACAGATCTTCCTTCAGTTTCCTGATCTCCGCCTGTTGCGAATTTATACGTTGAAGTTTGGAACGGAGCAGACGCTGTACCAACGGCTTATCGAGTTCGTTGCGTTTTCCGACAGCCTGTGCCAACGATTCCACTGCATTTTTCATATTTCCATGGTTAAAATCATGCGCGGCACGGGCATACAAAAGTTCGGCTTCACTTTCACGAAGACTCTTTTCTATCAGTTCCTTACTGTTAAAAATCTGACTGAACTGAACGATCTCTTTACGGACAAAAATATCATGAGAAGTCACCCTGCTTTTCAAAACCAACCCCTCGAGCGATGTGCTACGGCTCAGGGCTACATAGGTCTGCCCACCGGCAAATACGCCTCCCGTCAGATCGACAACGACCCGGTTGAAGGTTAATCCCTGACTTTTATGCACAGTAATCGCCCAGGCCAGGCGGATGGGCAATTGCTCAAAAGTTCCGACAATTTCTTCCTCTATTCTCTTTTCCTTTTCGTTGTATTTATATTTGTAATTGCGCCATGAAGTAGGTTCGACCAGATGTTCGATTCCATTTTCCAACAGGACATATATATTCCCGTTTTCATCAATGCCGGAAACCATTCCGATAGTACCGTTTACCCAACGACGCTCGTGATCATTATCGATAAAGATCACTTGTGCCTGTTCCTTGATCGCCAGATTCAGTTGCGTAGGCAAAGAGGATTCCGGAAAATCCCCCTCTATACGTCCGGTAGAGATAAATTCATCACCGGGCAGCTCCGACAATCTTTTTTCATTGATGAAATCGACCTGATCGCGACGGGTGGCAAGCGTAATGTACATGTCCTCATTATTCGGCGTAAATTCAGGGAAGTAACGGGCATTTAAAATATCCAGTTCCTGCTTCCTTGCAGCATTACTCCGTATCCGGTCCAATATATTGATAAATACAGGATCGGTCTGGCGATAGACTTTCTGTAATTCGATCGGTACCAGGTTGATCGACTGAAATACTCTTGCCGAAAAGAAAAACGGACTGGCATAGAACAGGCTCAATATCTCTTTCTGGTCGGATGGCACAACCGGTTCCAACTGGAACACATCTCCCACGAATAACAGCTGTTTTCCACCAAACGGCAAACGCATATTCCCGGAAAAAACACGCAAAATACGGTCCACACAATCGATAATATCCGCTCTTACCATCGAAATCTCATCGATAATAATCAGTTCGACCTCCGAAATAATCTTTCTGTGTTCTTTTCTATATTTAAAGAATTCGAAAATCCGGCCATCTTTCAGACTCAGGTCGGGATCATCCGGAAGCATCGGACGAAACGGCAGCTTAAAGAAAGAATGCAAAGTCACCCCTTCCGCATTGATAGCAGCGATACCTGTCGGGGCCAATACAACATGTTTTTTCTTCGTATGCGAACAGATATATTTGAGAAAAGTAGATTTGCCTGTCCCCGCTTTCCCTGTCAGGAAAACAGACTGACGGGTATGAGTGATCAGTTGCAGGGCATCCTGAAACTCTCTGTTGTCCGTATCTAGTTGAAATTCCAATCGTGTAAATTTTGAGTAGACAAAGCTAAATAATATTTTAAATATCCTCTTATAAAAAAGGGATATTTTATTTGGTTATATACAGATAATTGTTTTAATTTGTGATATCAAAATAATATCAAATATAAATTATTATGAAAGCACAAGAAAAAGCATTTGACGGCATTAGGCTCTCCGGTTTCCTGGCCATATTATTTATCCTGGTAATACTGGGCGCTTCCATTTTCATGTTCACACTGAAACAACCCTGGAGTATTGTTTTAGGCATTATTGGTGCACTATGTGCAATTTTCATGTGTTATGGATTAATCATTATTCAGCCGAACAATTCACGGGTCATGACATTCTTCGGAAAATATGTCGGCACAATTATCGAGAATGGCTTTTTCTGGGTAAATCCACTTTTATTGAAAACAAAAGTGACCCTGCGTATTTTCAACCTGAATCTGGAGCCGATCAAAGTGAACGACAAAGTAGGTAATCCGGTAATGATCGGAGCTGTAGTGGTATGGAGAATCAAAGATACATATAAAGCGACCTTCGATATTTCAGGAGATGTCAAATCTTTCGTTCAGATCCAAAGTGACGCTGCCTTACGTCAGGTCGCCGGAATGTATGCATACGATACAAACGAAACAACCGACAAAGTAACATTGCGTTCCGATAACGAAGGGGAAGTAACCCAACGACTCGAAGACGAACTGAACAGCCGTCTCACGCTTGCCGGAATAGAAGTGGTGGAAGCACGTATCAATTATCTGGCTTATGCTTCTGAAATTGCGGGTGTTATGCTTCGCCGCCAACAGGCTGATGCCATCATTGCAGCCCGGGAACGTATCGTAGAAGGGGCAGTCAGTATGGTTCATCTGGCATTGGAGAAACTGGAGAAAGACAGTATTGTCGAACTCGATGAAGAAAAGAAAGCAACCATGGTAAGCAATTTACTGGTAGTTCTTTGCGCGGATGAATCAGCGCAGCCTGTTATTAACACAGGTACATTATATCAATGATCCTAAATTTTTAATATTAATATAAGAGTGATGGCCAAAAAAGAGAATGCAACCAAAAACTTTGTTCTGCGAATTGATGCAGAGATGATGGATGCTATCGAAAAATGGGCTGCGGATGAATTCCGCAGCACCAATGGCCAGATCCAGTACATCCTGGACCAGGCACTACGAAAGGCAGGCCGTTTAAAAAAGAAAAAACAATCAAAACAAGAAGAGGAGTAAAAGACAATAACTCCTGAACACTTCCGGAAGATATTTTAGTTTCATTCGGAAGAAAAATAAAATACCTCCGAAAGAAATTCTAAATTCTCCCGGAGGTATTTTTATTTCAGTATTTAAAAGAGTAAGTAGCAAATAAAATAAATACAAGAAGTATTATTTAGCGACTGATGAACAGCCACGCATCTTTGTACTTTTCATTCATACGCAAGGTCGCCATATAGCTTTCAGCTTGTTCACGGTTATCGAATTTATCCGCATAAATACGGTACTTCCCGTCACGAACAACCTTACTTACATGTTTACATTCTTGACGGTCTACACCTGCTATGTATTTATCAGCCTGGTCTTCCGTTGGAAAACTTGCGATTACAATGTGGTACATTTTAAGATTAGGCTTAGCTATTGCCGGTTCAGGGGTAATCTTTTGCCTTTTCACTTCACGGGACGGAGCTACAGCAGCAACTTTACGCTCAGTCTTCACTTCATTGATTTCAGGTGCAATCGTTTCTTCCGAAGCAATTTCCTCTGTCGGCTTTATTTCAGGAGCACTTTTCACAACCATCTCTGTCGGAACAAAACTCGCAGTATAGGCCGCCTGATTGACATCCTTTACCGGAGTCGACACAAGCAAGAATAAAGCGACTGCTGCTGCCGAAGCCGCAGCGACACGAAGTAATTTCCGGTTAACCGGTATATATAATATATCTTTCTTTCTCTTTCGGGTAAGTAAAGCAACCTCTTCACGCTCTGCCAAAACAGGCTGAAGTTGCGGGAAATTGAATGAAACCAAGCCATACGAACCCACACTGAAAGCATCAGATTCTCCCGGGTGAAAAATAACCTGCCCTTCCATCCCGAGGCTAAAGGAACCTAGCACACCCAAAGATAATTTCTTATCTTCCTGTAAAACCACTTTCATATCTGCCACATCTTCTTCCAACATCAATTGTGCTTTCCGGTAATTGACATCATACATCTGCATATATGATTCCGAAAGCAACCCGTCGTTATGCTGCAATGTGACATTAAAAACGATTTCTTTTCGTTGGGGATTGAACAAATGTTCTTTTTCATCATATACAGCAGAAACAGCCTGCAGTACAAACCCACCAAATCCCGGTACAATCACACAGTCGTGTACCAGCAATAATCGTTCTATATGTGTTATTATCCTAAGCATAAGACAAAGGTAGATATTTATTAGTGAATTTACAAAACAAACAACGGTACAATTTTCTACCTTTGTATCTCAAACAAATAATATGTACTGGTCAACTCAATCGATATATTTACTTAGGGTTATTCCTTTTCTGGGCGGATGGCTGGCAGATCGTCTGTTAGGCGATCCGGAAGGCTGGCCCCATCCTATCGTCTGGTTCGGAAAACTCATTTCTTTCGGAGAAAAAAGACTCAATCAAGGGGAGAACCGCTTTTATAAAGGAGGTTTGCTGACATTGATCCTCGTCGCCGGTGTTTATCTTCTGACCCGTTTATTGCTTTTATCGGCTATATTCATAAATACACAATTATATGCCATCCTCATCGGGATCGGTGTTTTTTATTGTCTGGCTGGAAAAACTCTGATCACGGAAGTCAAAGCTGTTTTTGAAGCAGTAGACCGCAGCGTGGAAGAAGGACGCACACAAGTAGGACGCATCGTAGGACGCGATACCTCTGACTTATCCCCGCAAGAGATCAGAGCTGCCGCCCTTGAAACATTGGCTGAGAACCTGAGTGACGGAGTGATCGCTCCGATGTTCTGGTTCGGCTTTCTGGGACTGCCCGGAATGATGGCCTATAAAATGATCAATACGCTCGATTCAATGATCGGTTACAAGAATGAGCGATACAAGGATTTCGGACAAGCGGCTGCCCGACTGGACGATGTTGCCAATTATATACCAGCCCGGCTGACAGCCTGTTTGATGTTACTGGTTTCCGGCAACTGGCATAAAAGAGATTTTCTGACGCGCTTCGGTCGTGCACATCTCAGTCCGAACTCAGGTTATCCTGAAGCGGCGCTGGCAGCCATTCTGGATTGTCGTTTGGAGGAACGCACGACTATTTCGGACAGGCTGTAGAAAAACCCCATATCGGAGTTAACGACCGGCCTTTCACGACAGAAGATATGTTAATAGCAACTAAAATAAACAGCAATACAGAACTAGCTATGGGATTGCTTGTTTGTCTTCTATCATTATTATTGCAATAAAAAAAATTATACGAATATGGAAATAAGACTAAACAAACTGCTTAGTGACGCAGGTCTTTGCTCCCGCAGGGAGGCAGACAAATTCATCGAAATGGGACGGGTTACCGTCAATGGTAAACTGCCCGAAGTCGGACAGAAAGTAAGTAAGACGGATATTATCATGCTCGATGATATTCAGATCAATTTCAAACAGGCACAGGAACATGCCCGTACAGGTGCAGGAAAAACTCAAAATCTCATCTTTGGTGAAGCGACTGCAAAAGTTGAGAAAAAAGAAAAAATCGTAGAGGCCAACACTCCTGCCACAAATGCTCCTGCTACCGAAAAAAAGAAATCTTCCGGTTCCGGCAGTAAATTAAGACCCGGCAAATATGTCAAATATAACAAATATGCAGCCGCAAGAAAGGCGGCTAAAAGCGGAGAAAAACCAAAAGAAAAACTGACAACGGAAGAAAAGGCACTCAAAGAGGCTATGCGTCCAAAGTTCGGTAAATCTTTAGGAAGAGCTGCCGTTGCACAACGTCTCGCAGCTTCCCCGAAATCTGCCAGTTTGCGGAAAACGAGTAAGAACAATCCGATAAATAAAGCGAAACGAGCTGCTGCCCGCAATAAGCCGAAAGGAGAATAAAGCGATGCCTGACAAACATATCGTACTGGTAACAGGAGGACAACGTTCCGGCAAAAGCGGATATGCACAAAAGTTAGCCTTATCATTAAGCGCTAACCCGGTCTATCTGGCTACATCCCGTGTATGGGATGAAGAATTCCGCCAACGTGTTCTCCGCCACCAGGCCGACCGCGGTCCGGAATGGACAAACATCGAAGAAGAAAAATACCTGAGCCATCACAACCTGAATGGGCGGGTAGTCGTAATAGACTGTGTCACCTTGTGGGGTACTAATTTCTTTTTTGACAACGACAGTAATGTCGAATTGTCTCTCAAAGAACTGAAAGAAGAATTCAACCGGCTGGTCGAACAGCATGCTTATCTCATATTCGTTACCAATGAAATAGGATTAGGAGGTGTCTCCCCTGATCCGGTACAGCGCAAATTCACGGACCTGCAGGGATGGCTAAACCAATACATAGCCTCCCGTGCCGATGAAGTTGTACTGATGATAAGCGGAATACCCATGAAAATAAAAGAATAACAAAATAATAGAACAATGATTACCTTTCATATTGAAAAACCGGATACTGCTATTGCGGAAGCACTACAAGACAAAATAAATAATCTGACCAAACCCAAAGGTTCGTTGGGCAGATTGGAAGAAATTGCTCTCCAGGTCGGACTGATCCAGCAGACACTTACACCAGCTTTAACGCATCCGATGAATGTTATATATGCCTCTGATCACGGCATTGCCGATGAAGGCGTTAGCAAATCTCCCAAGGAAGTCACCCGCCAGGTGATTCACAACTTTCTGAATGGCGGAGCCGGTGTCTGTTTCCTGGCTCGCCAGCATGGTTTTGAAATAAAAATAGTCGATGGCGGGGTCGATTTCGATTTTCCTGCAATACCACAATTGATAGACCGGAAAATCAGGAAAGGTACCCGGAATTTCCTGCACGAAGCCGCCATGACCCGTGAAGAAATGGAGTCGGCCCTTCAGTATGGAGCCGATATTGTCTCTGACTGCCATAAAGAAGGATGCAATGTCATCAGTTTCGGAGAAATGGGCATAGGCAATACAGCTGCGTCAAGTATGTGGATGACTTGCCTCACAGGTATTCCCCTGATCGAATGCGTAGGTGCCGGAAGTGGCTTGGACAGCATCGGTGTGCAACATAAATATAAAGTATTGAAAGCAGCCCTTGAAAATTACAAAGGCGATAACAGTACATTGGATGTGATCGGTTATTTCGGAGGTTATGAAATGGTCATGGCTGTTGGTGGAATGCTTCGGGCTGCAGAACTCAAAATGGTGATTCTCGTAGATGGCTTTATAATGACCAATTGTGTGTTGGCAGCTTCCCGACTATATCCGGAAATGCTTCCTTATTGCATATTCGGACATTGCGGAGACGAAGCCGGACACAGAAAGGTGTTGGATGTACTTCAGGCAGAACCGGTCTTAAATCTGGGATTACGTTTAGGAGAAGGTTCCGGTTCAGTTTGTGCTTACCCGATTATCGACTCGGCTGTACGTATGATCAATGAAATGCATACATTCCAACAAGCTGCAGTAACTAAATATTTCTAACCGGATGGTCTTCCATTCCTAACATTTATATATATGTTACGTATACTGGCTGCATTCATATTCTTTACACGTCTACCTTTCTGGAAACTGGCGGAGGTTCCCTCCGAATATTTCAAAAATATAGTCAGCCAATGGGCGCTGGTCGGTTGGTTCACTGCCGGATTGATGGTTATCGTATTGTATGCAAGTTCCCTTATTCTACCAGCCGGAGTTGCCGTAGCCCTGGCTATGATAACCCGATTATTGATTACTGGCTGTTTGCATGAAGACGGACTGGCCGATTTTTTTGACGGATTTGGAGGAGGAACCAATCGGGAACGGGTATTGGCCATTATGAAAGATTCTCACATAGGTAGTTACGGAGTAATCGGTTTAATCTGCTATTTTGGTTTATATTATCTATTACTCAGCAACCTTCCCGTTGAATTGGCCGGTTGTGCCATCTTAGCGGGTGATCCTTATAGCAAAGGAGTGGCAGGGATGATCATCAACCGTCTCCCTTATGCCCGAAAAGAGGAAGAAGCTAAAAGTAAAACGATCTATAGCCGCATGACGACAGGAGAATATCTATTCAGTCTGATTTGCCTGCTAGTTCCTTTATGCTGGCTACCGAAACCCGTTTATTTTCTGGCCGGTCTTCTTCCGGTTGCTACCTGGTATATGCTGACTACACTTATGAAAAAGAAAATACAAGGATATACCGGTGATTGTTGCGGAGCCACATTTTTACTTTGCGAATTGAGCTTTTATCTCGGGATAACTGTTATATATACAACAACACTTCAGAAAGTCACTATATGAATATCTATTTGATCAGACACACCTCTGTCGACGTTCCTGCAGGCTATGCATACGGACAGACAGATGTTGCATTACGTCCTTCCTTTGAAGAAGAGGCTGAAAAAGTAAAAGAATCGCTCTCCGGACTCACTTTCAATAAAGTCTGGTGCAGTCCGCTTACACGTTGCGTACGTCTCGCCTCTTACTGTGGTTATCCGGATGCAATCCGGGAAGACCGGGTAAAAGAACTTAATTTCGGAGAATGGGAGATGAAGTCATGGGAAGAGTTATCTTCCGATCCTCGTTCCGAAGCCTGGTTTGCAGATTGGATCGATACCAGAACACCGGAAGGGGAATCTTTAAAAGATCAATATGTACGTGTCAGTTCATTTCTTGATGAAATAAGAGAGAGTGGATTAGAGAATGTCTGCATATTCGCTCACGGAGGCGTTTTAACCTGTGCACGGGTTTATGCCGGAGAATATGACATCAAAGAAGCCTTTAAGAATATACCTTCCTACGGAGAAATCATAAAACTCTCCTTTGACTAAATATCTACACTACCCCTTCCCCTTCTCAAAAGAGGGCAGGGAGTGTATTATCTATACTGCCCATAAATTCATGCTCAATGTATCATTCAATTCTGATAAAAAGTGAAACCATGATAAATGAAAAAAGGAGTCCACTCTTTCGAATGAACTCCT
>OGIE01003389.1_pt1 | contig 17249 bp, 19 predicted proteins | sample 1571581 | NCBI WGS metagenome assembly OGIE01 (sample SAMEA2582021, study PRJEB24529) | metagenome | biome: Human gut stool | place: China | collected 2011
TTACAATGTCGGCATATAGACATTCTTCTTATATCAGTTTTTAACGTTTACACAAAACTTGAAACGGTCTCGACATGAAGAAGAATGTCTTTATGCCGACATTGTAAGCATGGACGAATCTAAACAAGCTTCTCGTAAGAAAGTGGAGTAATTATTGCTCTGCTTTCTTTTTACAATCATCTCGTTCAGCCAATAAATTTCCCTCAAAATCCCAATATTGAGTAACCGGCCTGCACATATCTTCTTCTGTTCCTGCCCCACGTAATGCTTTTGTCTCAATAACCTGTATTACTCTGGCCGAATCCGTTCCTCTTGGTCTTACCATCCTTCACCCCTCCCTTCCTATTCCTTCTGCTCCTCTGTGGCGAAAAGGTAATCCAGCGAGCATTCCGGATTCACTTTCTGCTCAAAATTCACATTTTCTTTTCTATTGTTCTGTGTTACTCTTTCTTTACAAGTTCCCTGCCCGGAACTGAATACCTAAAGAAAGGAGCGAACACTATGAACAAATACGATATACCTTGTTCTGAAATCGATATTATCCAAACTATGGATCCTGCACTTGCTGCACATAACATTGCACTTGCTTATGTTCAGGCCACTTCACATCCGATTCAGAAATCTGATGACGAAGACGTTGAATCATCCGATGTCTTTTCGCTGGCAAATCAGTATGTCCAGGCTTACAACTATGCCTACAATTATGTTGTTCATGAAAATGAACTTATAAAGAATGCTGAATAGTACCTATGATCGTATCTGGACTCCGTTTATACATTTCTTCCATAACGTGGTCCAGATGCTTTCTGGCAATTTTACTTTCTGAAATCGTCAGCTCGTCCATAGCTTCAATACATTTTTCCACAGCCTTAAGAATCTCTTCTTTTCTGTAACCACACATTTCAAGTGCATAATCCGTTAAACCCGCTACCGTTTTCTGCTTCTGTTCTTCCATCTTTATCCCTCCCCTCCTACTGGTGCCTGCTCCTCTGTGGCGAAAAGATATTCCAGCGAGCATTCTGGGAAAAAAGTATCTCTAATCTGTACAGCCTCCTCCACGGAAAAGGTTCCACCGTTTAATTTGTATGTCACACTATTTCTGTGAATTTTTAAGCATTCAGAAATTTTCTCTTTGCTTACCTTTCTTTTTGCCAACTCTCCTATCAAATTTGAATAACGCAATTCAATCACCTCGTTTCCGAATATTCGTTAATTATGTTTTCATTATAACCGATATTTCGGTAATGTCAATAAAGATTTATGAATTTTCATAAAAAATTGTTGATATTTCGTTATGGACATGTTACGATAATTTCAGCTAAAGGAGGAAAATACATGGGATTATCTGAAGACTTGTTAAAAGATTTAATTCTCTCCAAATATAAAAGTGTAAGAGAATTTACTACTCAATTAGAAATGCCCTACTCTACTCTCGATAGTATTTTTAAACGTGGAGTCAGAAAGGCCAGTGTTGATAATCTAATTAAAATATGTGATTCTCTCGGAATAAGTGCCGATGCTTTAGTCGATGGAAAGATAGAAGCCAAAAACACAAGTTCTGATACCATCGCAGCTCATAAGGATGGTGAGAACTTTACGCCAGAGGAACTGGCCAAGATTGAAGAATACAAGAAGCTGCTGCTGGCAGCCAGACCAAAAGAGTTATAATTCTTAGAAAGCTGAGGACTAAATAATATCATGGGATTATTTAAGAAAAAGGAGCTATGTTGTATATGCAACAAAAATGATGGTATTAAAACTTTATCTATTGGTGTAATTTGCAAACAATGTATTAACAATTGTGGGCCTTTTTTAGGTATCTTTGAATTGAAAAACAGTTCTCCTAATCGAGTACACGAAGCTATTGCAGTCAATAGTATAAACAATGAACGTCTTCATATATTTAATGCTGATAAATCTATTCAAAAGTATATAGAAATTGATGAAACAAATAAATTCTTACGTTTTCCTCATTTTTTACCCACTGTAATATTTACATACAGTGAAATCCTTGATTATGAATTACTGCAAAACGGTGAAACAATCAGTAAAGGAAGCTTAGGAAATGCTATTATTGGCGGAATGCTTTTGGGAAATATTGGTGTTGTCGGTGGAATTGCTGGGAAAAAAAATATTGAACAAGAAATTACAGAATATAAAATTAAAATAACTACCAAAAATTCTTTTTGCCCAATAGTATATATAGATTTCTTGTCTACCGGAAAAGTAAAAGCAAACAGTCTTTTATTTAAATCATATGCTGGAAATGCTCAAGAAATATTATCTCAATTAACTATTATTGCAAGCCAAACTACAACTTCCCCTGTTTTGCTCCAAAATAATGCAGCAGACGAAATACTTAAATTTAAAAATCTTCTTGACCAAGGGATTATAACCCAAGACGAATTTAATGCAAAGAAAAAGCAGCTATTAGGCATATAAAAGCCATTCTACAATAAGAACTTGGCATAAATTAAAGTTGTTGTATAATGGAGTTACAAAAAGCATAAACTTTATTGAATGAAAACAGAGGACGGAACAGGCGGCCGTCGCCCATAGTTAGGGATGTGGATTGTCACCCACCATTTTCATTCAAACAGTTAGCAGGTAACTCCGGTTGCCTGCTTTTTATTTTCTACAAAGGATTGATTTTGTGAACTACGAAGAATTACAAATTCAGAATGCTGATCTGAATATGAAAGAAATGGATCTGTCGGGAGTATCCGGCCTAAGTGGTTTGTATTATAACGGCAACATCGCCATTGAGAAAAAGCTGACCCAAGCTCAGAAGACATGTGTACTGGCGGAAGAGCTGGGCCACCATTACACAACTGTCGGCAATATTCTGGATCAGTCTGATACAGGCTCCATGAAACAGGAAAGGAAAGCCAGGCTGTGGGCTTACAACAAGCTGATCGGACTCTCCGGTATCATCCAGGGATATAAGGCACACTGCCGGAACCGGTACGATCTGGCGAAATATCTGGACGTCACAGAGGAATTCCTGGATGAAGCACTTGCCTGCTACCGCAACAAATACGGAACATCCGTGGAGCTGGACGGATATCTGATCGTATTTGAACCATCACTGGCAGTGCTGGAGAATTTTGTGTAATACCCATCCACGTATTGTGGATAAAAATGGTAATATCCCGCAAGGGTTATTATAAATATGTTTGCCTGTAAATGCTGAAAACTAAATACTAAGGAGGAAACGTGTTATGAAAAAGAAAGCTCTCGCCATATTCATGGCAACCGCTCTCGTGCTATCCGGATGCAGTTCATCTGAAGCACAGACCACGTCCGATCAGGCTAATAATCAGGAAGATGTCACCGAGGATGCCACTGAATCTGAAGAGACTTCCGATGATGAAGCTGCTACCCCTGTATCAAATGAAGTTACTATTGAGAATCAGGAAATATTCAATCAGGATGATCTCATCATTACTGTAACGGGTATGAAATTTGATAGTCTCTTCGGTCCACAAATTGCTATGTTGTTTGAAAACAATACAGACAAAAATTTGACTGTCCAGGCACGTAATGTATCTGTAAATGGATACATGGTTGACTCAAGTATGTCTGCTGATATTGTTTCTGGGAAAAAATCCAATGATTCTCTGACTATCATGGACTCCAGTCTCGAACAATGTGGTATTGAAAATATCGGTGAAATTGAATTTTCTTTACATATTTTTAATTCAGATGACTTTATGGCTGATAACATCGACAGTGATCCTATCACTTTACACACAAATCTATATGGAACATTCGAACAAGCTTATGACGATTCTGGCGAAACCATTTATGACGAAAATGGAATTAAGATAATTTCTAAAGGTTTGAATGCTGAGCAGAGTATTTTCGGCCCAAGTGTTATTCTTTATGTGGCAAATTCATCTGATCAATTTATTACAGTTCAGGCAAGAGATACCTCTGTCAATGGATTTATGATAACACCAACAATGTCCATCGATGTAGTCCCCGGAAAGGTAGCCATTTCTCAAATGACCTTTTTGGATTCGGATCTTGAAGATAATCAAATCGACAGTATTAACACTATCGAAACGTCCTTACACATTTTTGGAGAAGATATTACTGGATCAAGCATAGACACTGACCCAATTACTCTTACTTTTTAATTTATGTATTATTAAAGAATAAACGGAGAACATTTATGAAAAAGAAATTTATAGCCTTACTCATATGCACTTCCATTATTTTTACTGGCTGCGGAAGTGCAACCTCTGCGTCCTCTGATAACCAGGAAGAAGAAACCACAAATGCGGAATCCGAAGACTCCAGTTCAGGCGAAGGATCTGAGGAAGCTGAAGAGTCTTCTGATTTAGATTCTCTTGGAGATATTGAGGTTGATGACGACTTATTTGATGTAACCATAACCATTCCTGCGGACTATGTATCTTCTACAACGCAGGAAGAATTAGATGCAGAAGTAGCTGAAGTCGGCTGTAAAGCTACTTTGAATGACGATGGTAGCGCGACATATGTTATGACAAAAAAACAGCATAAAAAACTGATGGATGATATTGCTACAAACATTAATGACTCTCTTAATAAAATGGTTGGATCAGAAGATTATCCCAATATCACATCTGTAACAGCAAATTCAGATTTTACCGAATTCACCGTTACTACCAAGAATGCTGAGCCAGATATGTCAGAGTCATTTGCAGTTATGAGCTTTTATATGTTTGGTGGCTTATACCACATTTTCAATGGAACAACCGTAGATAATATTCACGTAGACTATGTAAATGCCGATTCTGGAGAAGTAATTTCTTCAGCTGACTCATCTGATATGGCAAACGAATAAAACCCCCGCCCCTGCTCCCTGCAGGGGCGAGCAATAAAAACATAATATGCTTAACCGGGCAGCCGGAGGACGTGCTGCACCCCGTTCCGAGCCTGTCGGAGGTGGTGCCATATGAGTACATATGAGGAATTACAACTCATCGTATCCATTGCGATGTTAATTGTTGCGATACTGACTTATACCCATAAAAAATAGCCGTCCTGACTTTGGCGAGACAGACGACTATTTTTTATAACTTGTAAAATTGTTTCGCCGGGACGGGTAGCCTGCACCTACCTTCCGGCTGTCCTGTTAAGTATATTATAGCAAATACTTTAAAAATGTCAAACATAAAACCGGCCCGATGCGCCAACACCGGACCGGCCGCATATCCGAGGATATACACTTGTGACCTCGACAATCACAAAAAATATTGTATCATCCTCGGACAGCTATCGCAAGCGGAACTCCTGTTCCCCGCTGGCTGTTATTTTTATACCCTTTTTGCGATTTGCGACGTCGCAAATCATACACTGTACTGGAGGATGATATTATGTACGAAGATCTATCTTATACTTACGGATCCGGCACTTATGCCATCTACTTGCGGAAGTCCCGGAAGGATCTGGATGCGGAAGCCATGGGCGAAGGCGAGACCCTCTCCCGCCATCTGGACATCCTGAAAGCCCTGGCAAAGCGCATGGAGCTAAATGTGGTCAAGATCTACGCGGAAGTGGTCTCTGGAGAATCCATTGACGCCCGGCCTCAGATGCAGGAGCTGCTCCGTGATGTGGAGACCGGCATCTATGATGGTGTCCTGGTCGTTGAAGTAGAGCGTCTGGCCAGAGGTGATACTTCTGATCAGGGACGTGTGGCCAAGACCTTCAAGTTTTCCGACACGTTGATCATCACTCCTTCCAAGACCTACGACCCGAATAACGAATTTGATGAGGAATACTTTGAGTTTGGTTTATTCATGTCCCGCCGGGAATATAAGACCATCCGCCGCCGTCTGGTTGCCGGATCTGATGCCTCCCGCCGGGAAGGCAAGTACACCGGTAATGTCCCACCCTACGGATATGCCCGAAAGAAGCTGAAGAAGGAAAAAGGCTGGACTCTGGAGATCATCCCTGACCAGGCACAGGTTGTCCGCATGATCTTTGACTGGTATCGGAATGGCATGCAGGGCATCCCGGTTGGCTACACAGCCATCTCCGATGAGCTGAACCGCCTCTCCATCCCCTCCCCTTCCGGTACTCGTTGGACACCCAATGGAATCCAGGGGATCCTTCGGAATCCGGTCTATGCCGGATACATAAAATCAGGATATCGGAAAGAAGTCAAGAAGATCGTAGACGGAAAGCTCACCCGCAGCCGTCCGTTGAATAACGACTACACTCTGTATCCCGGCCGCCATGAATCGATCATCTCCCAGGAGACCTGGGATGCGGTCCACAACCGGATGTTAAAGCGCGTGCTTCCGTCCTCCAGCAGCCGCGTCAAACCACAACAGAATCCACTGGCTGGTCTTGTCTGCTGCTCCCAATGCGGCAGGATCATGCAGCGCCGTCCTTATCAGTCCGGCAGGACAGCCACCCTGATCTGTCCGACCAAAGGCTGCAGTACCGTGGCATCTGACCTGTCCATGGTTGAGCAACGGCTCCTGGATGCACTGGATCAATGGCTGGTCTCCGGAACTCTTCCGGATCCTGATCACCTTCCGGACAACAATGACCGGCTGGATCTGCTCCGTCAGGCAGTCAGCTCCTGCAGCAAAGATCTGTCAGAGGCAGACCGACAGCTCCAGAAACAATATGATCTTTTAGAAAAAGGGATCTATGATGAGGTGACTTTTTTTGAGAGATCTGCTATCATGAAGAAAAGGAAGTCTGAGCTGACTTCCAGACTGAAGGATCTACAGACTGAACTGCAGACCGAGACAGAACGCAACGAAGCAGTGAAGAACCTGCTCCCTACGCTGCAGACGATCCATGACACCTATCCGAAGCTTACCAGCGCAGAGCTGAAGAACCGGCTTCTGAAGGAAGTCATCGATCACGTTGAATATTCAAAATCTGAGAACGGTCGCTGGGGTCACCCGGATAACTTCTCACTGAAGATCTATCCGCGTGTCACCCCTGCGTGACCAACCTCTAAAATTCATTGATTTTTCAAGGAATTTCATCATCTCTACCGTCCGTGTGCTAATTCCTCCGTTCCAATATCCGTAAGTGTCGCCATACACTCTTTATAAGGCATCGTATATCTCTGCGACAGATATCGCATACTGGCACCCAATTCGCCATCGGGACCACCCAACGGCAGGACGATCATATGACATGCCTGTGTTTCATACAATGTCTATAACTCCCACCATTATGAGGTTTGATTCTCTATGCCAACTGCAGCTGCTTATATCCGCGTCTCTACTGAAGATCAGATGGAATTTTCCCCGGACAGCCAGCTCCGGAGTATTCAGGCATATGCTCTGAATCATCACATTGAACTACTCCCTGCTCACATCTATCTGGACGAAGGAATCAGCGGACGAAATACAAGCAAACGTCCGGCTTTTTTACAGATGATTGCTGATGCCAAAAGAAAGCCACATCCTTTTGACCTGATTCTTCTGTGGAAATTTTCCAGATTTGCAAGAAATCGGCAGGACAGCATCTTCTATAAATCCATGCTTCGGCGGGAATGTGGTATTGATGTGATCTCCATCACAGAACCGCTCTCTCCTGATCCTACTTCAATTCTGATTGAAGCACTGCTGGAAGCTATGGATGAATACTATTCCGTCAATCTGGCTCAGGAAGTCCGCCGTGGCATGAATGAAAAATTCCGCCGGGGAGGTATTGTCTCCATCCCGCCTTTCGGCTACACTGCCAGAGATGGACAATTCATAATCGTGCCGGAACAGGCATGTTGGGTTCGCTGGATCTTTGATTCCTACCTAAACGGCATTTCCATTCCTTCTATTGCCAAAGAATTACAGACAGCCGGTGTACGAACAATCCGTGGAAATCCTTTTGACGGCCGCGGCGTCCGCTACATTCTCGGCAACCCTGTCTACACCGGGCAAATGCGCCGTCATCTGGAGCACCACACTGCTTCCTCCTCTTTATCATCTGACCGATTTCATATGGCTGATCATATGACCTGTGTTGTTGGCACACATCCACCAATTATTTCCTGCGAAATGTTCCTTCAAACACAGACATTGTTGATGCGTACGAAGAAAAAATCATAATTTGCAAATAATGTTCAGACAAGACAAGACCGGACCTTTTTAATGGTCCGGTCTTCGCAGACTCTTGTTATCTCCAGTGTTTGCATGAAGACTTTTTCTTTCATTATTTTCAGCTTAGTTGTTTTTTTCTTAACAAATATATCACAGGAACAAGCATCGGGAAGATTTCCAGACGCCCTGCCAGCATATCAAAGGCCAGAACCAGCTTTGAAAAATTGGAATAGATACCAAAATTCTGTGTTGGTCCGACTTTTGCAAGTCCAGGTCCAATGTTGTTAAGCGTTGCAGCTACTGCTGTAAAATTGGTTGCAAAATCAAAGTTATCCAGCGAGATCAGCATTACAGACAGAACGAAAATCCCCAGATAAGCCACCAGAAATACATTGATGGAGCGAAGCACCTCATGCTCCACTGTCTTTCCTTCGAACCGCGTCTTGCGGACATTTCTCGGATGAATGATAAATGCCAACTCTTTCATGACTGTTTTTGCCATAATGCAGAGCCTCGACACCTTCATACCACCGCCGGTACTTCCTGCGCAGGCTCCGCAAAACATGAGCAGAACCAGAATGCCTTTGGAAAACTCCGGCCACAGGTCAAAGTCCACGCTTGAAAATCCCGTAGTCGTGATGATCGATGCCACCTGGAAAGCTGCCTGACGAACCGTCAGCTCCAGATTTCTTACCATATAAAAGATATTCACAGAGATCAGCAGGACTGCAGACGCAATAATCCCAAGATATGCACGAGCTTCCTCACTCTTCATTCCCTCTTTGAACCGCTTCACGTAAAACAGGAAATAGACATTAAAGTTTACGCCAAACAGAATCATAAAAATGGTCATGACCCACTGGGTTGCCGCGCCATACTCTGCGGCACTGCTGTCAAGCACGCCAAAACCACCGGTTCCTGCTGTTGCAAATGTTAAGTTGATAGAATCAAACAGTGGACAGCCGGTCAAAATCATGCACACAAGCATTGCAACTGTCAGCACAAAATAAATCTGATACAGTATTTTAGCCGTACTTCTGACCTTCGGAACCAGTTTTCCTACAGATGGGCCAGGGCTCTCTGCCTTCATCAGATGCATACTGGAGGGTTCTGCCATGGGAAGAAGTGCCAGCATAAATACCAGTACTCCCATACCGCCAACCCAGTGAGAAAAGCTTCTCCACATAAGAATCGCTCTTGGCGCACCCTCCACACTCTGCATTACAGATGATCCTGTGGTAGTAAATCCAGATACAATCTCAAAAAATGCATCAAATGGATTCTGCAGTACCCCGCTGACGCACAACGGGATCGCTCCGCAGATACTAAGTGCCACCCAGCAAAGAGCAACACTCACATAACCTTCTACTGAAAAAATGGTCGTATTTTCAGGTTTTTTACCTCGCAGAAGCGCACCAGCCACAATACAGAACAAGGCTGATCCTGCAAATACACGTAGCGTATTCCACTCTCCATATACGATTGCTGTCAGAATCGGAAGCAGCAAAAGTGCCGCTTCCAGCATGATGATACTACCCACAATATAACGAATCATTTTCTTATTCATTGTATACGTACCACCTTATCTAACGTGTTCCGACCGGGCCGGATGTTTTCTTCATAATATCTCGAATGTCCTTATAAGCTCCGCAGTCTGTGGTAATGATGACCACAGAATCTCCTTTCTGAATGCAGTCCTGACCTTTTGGGATAATGATCTTTCCCTTTCGGTTGATCGCACATACCAGAATATGCGGTTTCAGCTGAAGCTCCTGCAACGGAATATCAGTCACTTCGCTCTTTCCCTTGATCACGAACTCCAATGCCTCTGCATTTCCATCTACCAGACGGTACAGTGTCTCCACATTACTTCCGATAGAGTTCTGCATAGCCCGTACATACTGAAGGATCGTTTCTGATGTGATGTGCTTTGGATAGATCAGACTTCCAATATTCAAGGAACCAATGATCGTATCAAACGTATTTCGATTGACTTTCGTGATCTTCTTCGCCTTGCTCATACTCTTGGCATACAGCGCCAGCATGACATTTTCCTCATCCATATTGGTCAGTGCGGCAAATCCTTCTGCTTTTGCAAGTCCTTCTTCTGCCAGAAGTTCCCTGTCAGTTCCATCTCCATTGATGATCATAGCTTTGGGCAGTATCTCACACAGTCGCTCGCAGGCATCTCTGTCCTTTTCTATGATCTTAACCTGAATTCCCATCTCCAGCAGACGCTTTGCCAGATAGAATGAAATCTTTCCGCCTCCAATGATCATGGTATTTTTCACCTGATTAGTCTCAATTCCGATGGTCTTAAAGAACCGGCTGGCATTGACCGGCGAAGCTACCACTGAAATCATGTCTCCTGCCTTCAGTTCCACTTCTCCACTTGGAATCAGGACCTCTTTTCCACGCTCTACAATGCAGATCAGCACTTCACATCTGGACAACATATGAAGATCCTTGATCTTGTTGTTGCAAAGTGGATTCTGCTCTTCCAGCTGGAATCTCAATAACTCGATCCGTCCATTTGCAAAGGTATCAATATCAATGGCAGATGGAAATCTAAGAAGACGCGCCATCTCCATGGCAGCTGCCCACTCCGGATTGATGACCATAGAAAGTCCTAATTCATCCTTAATATGATGAATCTCATGATGATAAACCGGATTGCGCACACGGGCAATCGTCTGACATCCTCCTGCTTTTTTGGCAATCAGACAACACAGAAGGTTCACCTCATCCGCATCTGTCACTGCAATCATCAGATCTGCCGTATCAATGCCAGCATCCATCTGAATTTCAAAGCTGGCACCATTCCCCACAACTCCACGCACATCTGCAATATTTGTAATCTGCTGAATAGCTTCCGGCTTCCGATCGATCACCGTAATATCATGTTTTTCCCTGCTAAGCTGCTCTGCCAGTGCACGCCCCACTTTACCGCAGCCAGCAATAATTATATTCATCTTAAGCCTCTATCCTCCTGTAAGTTATTCAGATGTCTCTAATATAACACTGACTGAATAAAACTTCAACGGTTATAGCATTTTCTAACCAGTTGCAAACGCCCGTCCAACCATCGGGACCACCGAACTGTGAGATGATCAGCTGTGCCATCTTCGGATTGGGATTTTTAATATTTACCGGATATTGCAATCTCTTTTCATAATTCCACATTTAACAATCCTCTCCTTCCCATGGCCATGGCCGATTGACCCACTCCCATTTTCCTCTTCCACCTCTGGCAGTCTCTATCGTCAGCGGTCCATAGAGCGCCGCATAATCATTTAGCGCCTGGCATCTGAGCTGATTATACTCCTGAAAATATGCCAGTGCCGCCTGATCTGACGGATGTGTATCCAGATAGAGATTGGCTTCCTGCACCGCAAAGCTCAACATATCCACCCATTTAAGCATCTGCTGTCTGGACGGGGTTCCCTGTGCCATCATCTTAAGCCTCCTCTCACTCCCAGAAACGGTTTATTTAATTCCGGAAAAATTGTTCCATATGCCAGACCTTTCTCCAGATCATACACAGCATTCCAGTACTGCCAAGGCACATAAGCCATCGCCACCGGATACTCTTCACCCTGTAGAAACGGTCTGCATCCATTTTGATACCTTTGATAATTCTCCATGTAGCAATTCCTCTCTATTTGTTTTCCATTTATCTTATGTAACAGACGAAAAAAAGGTGATAGACATGGAATCTATCACCTTACCGCTTCATATATTATTAAGTTTCCTATTTTCTGTGTTCATGTGTAAACAGATGCTCCTGGCAGTATTCATAATTGCCCTTGCATTTCGAACAAAAACGGAACTCCAGATCCTCCCCATCCTTCTCGGTCCGTCCACAGATAGCACAGCGATGATGCGTACTCTGCGATGCCGCTTTCACTTTTTTCGCATAAGTTCTCCTGCGTTTAATATCCTTCGGCGAAAATCGATTCCGCTTGCTGCCCATCACAAAGATTGCAAAGTTCAGAAGTGAGATCAACGCTGCAATGCTGTTGGCAGGAATTGCCGGAATGCCCATGGCAAGCATGGTAAACATCAGCGATGGATTCACCAGTGCGGACAAACCTCCTATGATCGTCAGTCCATAGAAAATACCTTCAATGATCCCCAGCCATTTTGCCTTGATTGGGAAAATGAAAAACAGCAGAAATGTTGCATCTGGGAACAGATACGCATACACAAAAAACAGAGATAAGTTCAGATAAAACGTACCCATGGAAAAATTAATTCCAAAAATCAAATAAATCACCAGGCAGGCGAGCACATGCAGCAGCACTCCTGAAAAGAAATAAAGATTAAATCGGAATGCTCCCCACATATATTCCAGTGCCTGACCGACCATATAATAAAAATACAGTGCAAATGCCATAAACAAAAAACTGGCATTTGGCGGCTGAATAATAAAGGTCACGATTCTCCAGATCTGTCCATGCAAAATCGCCTCAGCATCAAGTCCCAGCCACTGTGTATAAAGAGAGGGATTTACCATCTGGATCACCAGTCCCAGAATATACAGTATAATAATATAATACATCAAATTGTGAATTGCATATTTTCCAAATTTACGCTCCAGCTTATCAAGCCAATTCATAGATCAGTCCTCCATTTTGTCTCCGGAATCATATAAAAAATATTTTAACTGCCGCTTATGGGTTTGTCAACTAACATATCTTAACACTATCTTTATGGACTTTCGGAAATTCTTTCCATATAATGTAGCATGTTCCAGACTGAAGATAATTGTGAGGAAAAGGCAGCTACTCGCTGCCGGAGAGATATGACTATGAACAAATGTTACAGACTTGGAATCGATATCGGTTCCACCACCGTAAAGATTGCGGTGCTTGATGATGAAAATCACTTTTTATTCTCCGATTATGAACGGCATTTTGCCAACATTCAGGAGACACTTGCTGACCTGTTGACCAAAGCCGTTGATAAGCTGGGTCCCATCGATATTTATCCGGTGATCACCGGTTCCGGCGGACTGACGCTGGCACAGTATCTGGATGTGCCATTCGCACAGGAGGTCGTCGCCGTGGCAGAAGCCCTGCAGACCTATGCTCCGCAGACGGACGTTGCCATCGAGCTGGGCGGCGAAGACGCCAAGATCATCTATTTTGAAGGTGGAAATGTAGAGCAACGTATGAATGGTATCTGTGCCGGAGGTACAGGTTCTTTTATTGACCAGATGGCATCCCTCTTGCAGACCGATGCAACCGGTCTTAACGAATATGCAAAAAATTACAAATCCATGTACTCCATCGCCGCTCGCTGCGGTGTATTTGCAAAGACGGATATCCAGCCCTTGATCAACGAGGGAGCCACCAAGGAAGACCTGTCTGCTTCTATTTTCCAGGCAGTAGTCAACCAGACCATCAGTGGTCTTGCCTGTGGTAAACCGATTCGTGGACATGTGGCATTCTTAGGAGGCCCGCTTCATTTCCTGTCCGAGCTTCGGGAGTGCTTTATCCGTACTCTGAACCTTGATGAGGAACACACGATCATTCCGACATTTTCTCATCTGTTCGCAGCTTCCGGTTCCGCACTTCTCTCCAAGCGTGAGAAGGCCGTATCCGCACAGGATATGATCGATCGGCTGCACAACAAGATCCAGATTGCATTTGAGATCCAGCGACTGGATCCACTGTTCAAGGACCAGGCAGAGTTTGACACCTTCAGTGAGCGTCACTCTCAGGCAAAGGTTGTGAAAAAAGACCTTGCCACTTACGAAGGAAACTGTTTCCTCGGAATCGATGCCGGTTCCACTACAACAAAAGTTGCTTTAGCTGGTGAGGATGGAGAACTTCTTTACAGCTACTACAATAACAATAATGGAAGTCCTCTTCACGCCGTTGTTGAAGCACTTCATGAGATTGATGCACAGATGCCAAAGACAGCTAAGATCGTATCTTCCTGCTCCACAGGATATGGAGAACATCTTGTAAAAGCTGCCTTAAATCTTGACTTTGGAGAAGTTGAGACGATCGCACATTACTATGCAGCTGCATTCTTTGATCCTGATGTGGACTGTATCCTTGATATCGGTGGTCAGGATATGAAATGTATCCGTATCAAAAATGGAGTTGTTGATGATGTACAGTTAAACGAAGCATGTTCTTCTGGATGCGGTTCATTTATTGAAACTTTCGCGAAATCCTTAAATCATTCTGTACAGGAATTTGCCAAAGTTGCTTTAACAGCACAGAATCCGATCGATCTTGGTTCACGTTGTACGGTATTTATGAATTCTAAAGTAAAACAGGCACAGAAGGAAGGTGCAACTGTCGGAGATATCTCTGCTGGTCTTGCTTATTCTGTGATCAAGAATGCTTTATATAAAGTTATTAAGTTAACAGACCCATCTGACCTTGGAAAACATATCGTTGTACAGGGTGGTACATTTTATAATGATGCGGTTCTTCGAAGCTTTGAACGTATCTCCGGATGTCATGCTGTAAGACCTGATATCGCAGGTATCATGGGTGCCTTTGGTTCCGCACTGATTGCGAGAGAACGTTACGAAGATGGTATGGAAACTTCTATGCTTCCATTAGAAGAAATCTTTGCGATGAGTGTTGATACTTCCATGACACGATGCAAAGGCTGCACAAATCACTGCCTGTTAACGATCAATAAGTTCTCTAACGGACGCCGTTATATCACTGGTAACCGTTGTGAACGTGGTATTGGAAAAGAACCGAATGCTGAAAATATTCCAAACCTTTACGATTACAAACTTCATCGTACCTTTGACTACGAACCTTTATCTGATGAAAAAGCAAGCCGTGGTGTCATTGGTATCCCTAGAGTTTTAAATATTTATGAGAACTATCCATTCTGGTATACATTCTTTACGGATCTTGGATTTAAAGTTGTGGTATCTCCTGAATCTTCTCGTAAGATTTATGAGTTAGGTATCGAATCTATTCCAAGTGAATCTGAATGTTACCCTGCAAAATTAGCCCATGGTCATGTGATGTGGCTGATCAAACAGGGAATCAAGGATATCTTCTACCCTTGTATTCCTTATGAACGTGACGAGATGGAAGGTACAAACAACCATTATAACTGCCCGATCGTTACTTCTTATGCAGAAAATATCAAAAATAACATGGAAGAACTTGCAACAGAGCATATCAACTTTATGAATCCATTCCTGGCACTAGATAATGAAGAAGCCCTGAAATCCCGTTTATTTGAGGAATTAGAAGCTCAGTATCATTTGGCTGCTGACGAAATAAATCACGCTGTTGATAAAGCTTATGCAGAACTTTCACAGGTTCGTACAGATATCCAGAATAAGGGTGAGGAAGTCCTTGCTTACCTTGCTGAAACTGGTAGAACTGGTATCGTTTTATGTGGTCGTCCATATCATATCGACCCTGAGATCAACCATGGTATTCCAGAATTGATCAACTCTTATGGAATTGCTGTTTTAACTGAGGATTCTATTTCTCATTTATCAAAGGTTGAACGTCCATTAAACGTACAGGATCAGTGGATGTATCATTCCAGACTCTATGCTGCAGCAAACTATGCAAAAGCAAATAAACAGTTAGAAGTCATTCAGTTAAACTCTTTCGGTTGCGGACTGGATGCTGTTACAACTGATACAGTGAAAGATATCTTAACAAAATCCGGACGTATCTACACAGTATTAAAGATTGATGAGGTTAATAACCTTGGAGCGGCAAGAATCCGTATCCGCTCACTGATCAGTGCTGTCCGTGTCCGTAAAAAACATAAGATCGAACCAAAACCTGTATCTCCAGCGATCAAACGTGTAGAATTTACAAAAGAGATGCGTAAGAACTATACACTGTTAGTTCCTCAGATGTCTCCGATCCATTTTGAATTCTTAGAGCCTGCTCTGCAGTCTTGTGGATATAACGTTGAAGTTTTAAATCAGGGTGGTATGGAAGATGTTAACACAGGTCTTAAGTATGTAAATAATGATGCCTGCTATCCATCTCTGATCGTTATCGGACAGTTAATGAACGCATTGCTTTCTGGTAAATATGATCCTCATAAGATCGCACTTGTCATCTCCCAGACAGGTGGTGGATGCCGTGCGACAAACTATATCAGTTTTATCCGCCGTGCGCTTGAGAAAGCTGGTTACGGTTATGTTCCTGTTGTTGGTTTAAGTGCCCAAGGAATCGAAAAAAACAGTGGATTTAGCTTTACACCTGGTTTATTAAACAAAGCAGTTCAGGCGATCGTTTATGGTGATGTCTTTATGAGAACGGTTTATCATACACGTCCTTATGAAGTAAAACCTGGTTCTGTCAACAAATTACACAGACAATGGGCTGCTAAATGTAAACGTGATATTGCCAAAGGTAACTTCTATACATTCCAGAAGAATATCCGTGGAATCATTCGTGACTTCGACCGCATTCCATTAAAGGATATCAAGAAACCTCGTGTCGGAATCGTTGGAGAGATCCTTGTAAAATTCCTTCCAGATGCAAACAATCACTTAGTAGAACTTCTGGAACGTGAAGGTGCGGAAGCTGTTGTACCTGATCTGTTAGACTTCTTCATGTACAGCTTCTACAACAGTAACTTCAAATACCGTTATCTTGGTAAATCCAAGAAATCTGCGATCGTCAGCAACTCCGCGATCTGGATCGTTGAACGTTACCGTCAGACTCTTCGTAAAGAACTTGCCAAGAGTAACCGTTTTGAGCCGCCTGCATATATCAAAGACCTTGCAGAATATGCCAAACCATTCGTATCAATCGGTAACCAGACTGGTGAGGGTTGGTTCTTAACAGGTGAGATGGTTGAACTGATTCACAGCGGTGCTCCAAATATCGTATGTACACAGCCATTTGCATGCTTACCGAACCATGTCGTTGGTAAGGGTGTTATCAAAGAAATCCGTCAGGCATTCCCTGATGCGAACATCGTGGCGATCGACTATGATCCGGGAGCTAGTGAGGTTAACCAGATCAACCGTATTAAGCTGATGCTTTCTGCGGCTGAGAAGAATATGAATAAATAGTTATTTTTCTATTGTTTAGAATCAAATGCTAATAAAAAGAAGCCATGTTCCGGCATAGATAAATCTTGTCTATGCTTGTAACATGGCTTCTTGTTTGTTTCTTTCTATTTCAATTAGATCATTCTGCTAAAATTTCTTCCAGAATGGCTGTT
>OGIE01003396.1_pt1 | contig 17217 bp, 10 predicted proteins | sample 1571581 | NCBI WGS metagenome assembly OGIE01 (sample SAMEA2582021, study PRJEB24529) | metagenome | biome: Human gut stool | place: China | collected 2011
TGAGCAGGTTATCGACCAGCTCCGGCAGGCTGAAATCCTCCTCGGCAAGGCTCATCCGCCCGCTCTCGATCCGGGCCATGTCCAGCACTTCGTTGATCAGGCCCAGCAGATGGCGGCTCGACTTGGTGATCTTGCCAAGGCATTCGACGACTTTGTCCTGATTTTCGATGTTGGCCCCCGCAATGGCCGTCAGGCCCACGATGGCGTTCATCGGCGTCCGGATGTCGTGGGACATATTGGAGAGGAAATCCGTCTTGGCGCGGCTTGCGTTCTCGGCCGCGCGGTACGCTTCCTTCAGCGCCTTGTGGGATTCGATCTCGGCCTTTTTCTCCTGCGACACATCCATCGACGCCAGCAGAACTTTGACCAGCTTCGTGCCGTCCCACTCCAGCGGGATGAAAGACGCGATCTTATACGTGTTTTCGTCCAGTGCGCAGTATTCAAATTTGTAGATGTCGTTCTCGCCCTGCAAATTCCTGCGGATATTTTCCGGCGAGATGAGCGCATCCAATGCGTCCAGCGATTCCAGTGTCTTATACTTTGCAACGACCTGCTCCACAAAACCATGGTAGGTTCCGGTCGGCGCATAGATCCTTTCACCTTGCAGGTTATAGAACTGATAGCGGTCATTTTCCAGATCGCAGACGACGAAGCGGTCCAGCAGGCGCACCATGCTCTGGATCAGCAGCTCCATGGATGCGTTGGCCGAGGCCATCTGCATCCGCCGCGCCGTCTCGGCTTTGCTCTCTGTGATGTCCCGCAAAAAGATCATCGCATAGTTCGAGTCCCCGATCTCGCCGCGCATGACCACGTTGCGGACCCACCGCTTTTCGCCGTTCAGGAAGATGCGGCATTCCTGGCACAGCTCGGTCTCAAGCCCCTTCAATTTTTCGGTGATGTAGGCGCGGTCGTAGAACTCCGTGACCTTCTGTTTGTCCTGTTCGACCACATAGTTGTCCACAAAGAATTTGACCAGCTCGTCCCATGTCTGGCTCTGCTCAAAGGCCGTCATCAGGGAGTCCTCCACCTTGAAGGTATCGAAGGTGTTCTGTTCCAGATCCACATAATATTCGCAGAGGTTCGCGCTGGTGAAGGCGCGGTGGAACGCTTCCGCCCGCTGCGCCTGCATCCGGCTTTGCTTTTCTTCCTCAATGTTCCAGATGATGCCGGCGATGCGGCTGGCCGTGCCATCCAGACGGCGGATCACTTCCGCCGAGACCCGGAACCACTGGTATTGGCCGTTTTTCAGCCTCAGCCGGTACTCCACGCTGAACTTTGTGGTGTTGGTCTTGTCGGCCGCCGTTTCAAAAAGCAGCGTCATCACCCGGTCTTTGTCCTCCGGGTGCAGAAGCTCCGACCACGAATCCAGCTGGTTCGGGAAATCCAGAGCGTCATGATACCCCAGGATCTGCCGGAAGGCATGGCTCCAGTTCGCACGGACGATCCTGCCCTTTTCATCGCATTCAAAGTTCCACGGTGCCGAGTGGATGGACTCGTTGACCAGCGCAAGGTCTTCATACGCCCAATTCACCTGCACCGACAGCACCCAGAGCAGCCTGCCGTCCGCGTCCACGGCATCTTCCTTATAAAGACGCACGAAGACCGGTGTTCCATCGGCTGTGAGGATCTGGCCCTCCCCTGCGCCCCGGATCTGACGAAAGCGCTCCGGTTCGAGGAAGCTGACGTTTTCCCCATAAAACAGGTTCTTCAGCGAACCCTTCGTCTGCTCCATCAGGGACGCATAGCTGTGGTTCAGGTTATGCAGCAGCAGTTCGCTGACCGACAGGATCGGCAGGCCCGCATCATAGTACCCGGTCATGGTCCCGATGCCGCCATTCTGATGGATCGTGTTCTGCATCGCCTGAAGCACGTTCTCTCCCAATTTTTCCGTATCGGATGTATAGATCTCATCCGTAAGTCGGTTGTTGAACTTCATTTTCATCCTCGCATATATTTGAATCTGCCGTACGTTCCAGCCTCGCCAGAGGGCATACGATAACGATTATAGTATACCGCTGTCCAGTCACCCGTTCAAGTCATTTTTTCAATAGGGCAAACAATCTTCTGGTGCCCCGCGCTTCCCCCATTTTTCGGGCAGATTGCAACAACGGTCCGGCAATTTCCGCAAAGGGCTCCATTTTTCATCGCTTTCTCCCAAAAACACGTTCAGATTCCTTGCAATGCCGTTGTCGGGGTGGTAGAATGGTCTTATATCTCGATCGTGCTGCGCCTTTTTTCCGGCTCTCGAACGGCTTTTTGCCAGAGTGCCGGGCAAGCCGCACGCAGGGGGCGGCGTCATTCCCGTAGGGTGGGCTGTATCATCATGCAAGAGGTCCGGGCCAGCCCGCTGCACTGCAGCGACTGGCAGCGGGCCGTGAGGAAGAGGAACATAAAAAATGAAGAAGAACACACTGCGCAGCCTGTTTGCCCTGCTGACCGCCCTGGTGATGGCGGTCTGTCTGCTGACCGGCTGCGGCGCAGCGGACACCGAGCCGGTGGAAGCACAGGAAGACGCCGAGACCATTCAGGTGTATCTGTGGACCACCAGCCTGTACGACACCTACGCCTCCTACATCCAGGCTCAGCTGCCGGACGTGAACATTGAGTTCATCGTCGGCAACAACGATCTGGATTTTTACAAATTTTTGCAGCAGAACGGCGGTCTGCCGGATATCATCACCTGCTGCCGCTTCTCACTGCACGATGCAGCGCCCCTGAAGGACAGCCTGATGGATCTTTCCACCACCAACGAGGCGGGTGCCGTCTACAACACCTACCTCAACAGCTTCAAAAATGAAGACGGCAGCGTGAACTGGCTGCCGGTGTGCGCCGACGCCCACGGCTTCGTGGTCAACCGCAGCCTGTTTGCGCAGTACGACATCCCGCTGCCCACCGATTACGCGAGCTTCGTTTCGGCCTGTCAGGCATTTGAGAAGGTGGGCATCCGCGGCTTTACCGCCGATTACGCCTACGATTACACCTGCATGGAAACGCTGCAGGGGCTTTCTGCTGCCGAGCTGACCACGGTGGACGGGCGCAAGTGGCGCACCGCATACAGCGACCCCGCCAACACCACGCGGGTCGGGCTGGACGATACCGTCTGGCCGGGTGCCTTCGAGCGGATGGCACAGTTCATCCAGGATACCCGCCTTACGGCGGACGACCTTGCGCAGACTTACGATGACGTGATGGACCTGTTCCGGAACGGGGAGGTCGCCATGTACTTTGGCAGTTCTGCCGGCGTGAAGATGTTCCAGGATGAGGGCATCGACACCACCTTCCTGCCCTTCTTCAGCCAGAACGGCGAACAATGGATCATGACCACTCCCTATTTCCAGGTGGCGCTGAACCGCGACCTGGAGCAGGACACGGCCCGCCGCGAAAAAGCCATGAAGGTGCTGGACGTCATGCTCTCCGAGGAGGCACAGAACCGGATCCTCTCGGAAGGGCAGGACGTTCTGAGCTACAGCCAGGACGTCCCCCTGCGCCTGACCGATGCCATGAAGGACGTCCGCTCTGTGGTGGAAGAGAACCACATGTACATCCGCATCGCCTCCAACGATTTCTTTGCCATCTCCCAGGATGTGGTCTCCCAGATGATCGCAGGCAAGCTCACGGCAAAGCAGGCCTATCAGGCGTTCAATGCCCAGCTTCTTGCAGACGAGGAGCCTGCTGCGGACGAGGTCGTGCTGACCTCTGCGAAACGCTATTCCAACGTGTTCCACAAAGACGGCGGCACCGCCTCCTTCTCCGTCATGGCGAACACCCTGCGCGGCCTTTACGGCACCGATGTGCTGCTCGCCGCCGCAAACAGCTTTACCGGCAGCGTGCTGCAGGCCGACTACACCGGACAAATGGCAGCTTCCATGATCATGCCGAACGGCCTGCGGGCTTACCAGCGCACGATGACCGGCGCGGAACTGAAGGAGACCGTCCGCGCCTTTGTGGAAGGCTGCGAGGGCGGCTTTGTGCCCTTCAACCGTGGTTCTCTGCCGGTGGCCAGCGGCATCGCACTGAATGTTCAGGAGAACAGCGGCAGCTACACCCTGACCGGCATCACCCGGAACGGCCAGCCGCTCCGGGATGACGACACCGTGACCGTGACCTGTCTGGCCACGGCCAGCCAGATGGCACCGCTGCTTTCCGGCGAAAACGGTGCGTTCCCCTGCCTTGACACGCCGGTCAAGCAGGCCTGGCGCGAGGCTCTCTCCGGCGGCGGCGTGGTGCTTGCAGAGCCGGAACACTACATGACACTGAGGTGAACAGAATGCCAGACGAAAAACACGAACCCAACCGAAACGGCCATTTCCGGCAAAAATTGTTCTCTGCTGCTGCCATCCTTCTTCTGGTCCTGCTGGCAGTCCGTTTCGGCATTCAGTATCTCTCGTTCGTGTCGCAGACCATCTATCAGGAAAGCACCTCGCATCTGGAAGAAGTGCTGCACAAATCCAACAATATGCTGAAAGAGATGGTGCGCAAGAACGTGAGCTATCTGCACCTGTACAACTGCTTTCTGGAAAGCACCTCGGACGCGGACGCCATTCAGGCGTATATCGAGAAAGCGCAGCAGGACATCGGATTTGTCGGCTTCTACTTCCTTTCCTATGACGGCAACTACATGACCGTGAACGGGGAAACAGGCTACCTTGGCTTGCAGACCAATCTGGACGAAAAGCTCGCCGATGGCGAGGATATCGTGATGAACACAGCACTGCCCGGCAAGGCACAGATGCTTGTGTTCATCTGCCCCGAAACACAGGGCAGCTACCGGGGCTTTGCCTACGATGCCGTTGCCATCTCTTATTATAATGATGCGGTGCTGAAGCTGCTGGACAACTCTGCGTTTCAGGGCAACGCCAGCAACTATGTGATCTACTCGGATGGACGGGTCGTCATCGACAATTCCGTAAACCGCGAGAAAACGATCTACAACTTCATTGCGATGCTGCGCGACTATTCCGACCTTTCCGAGGAGGAGATCCTTACGCTTTCGGATGATTTTGCGCAGGGCCGCAGCGGAAACCGGAAGGTAACGCTGGGCGACACCCGTTATTATCTGGTCTACGAGGGCACGGCGGTGCAGAGCTGGACGATGCTGGGGCTTGTGCCGGTCAACATCGTCAACGCCAGTCTGGACAAGCTGTGGTTCCACACGGTGCAGATCGTAACGGGCATCGCCGCCGGTCTTGCCGCCGCCATCATCCTGCTCATCCTGCACCGGAACCGCACCACCCTGCACCAGAAAAATACCGAGATCCTGTACCGTGACGAGCTGTTCCAGAAGCTCTCGCTGAACGTGGACGACGTGTTCCTGATGCTGGACGCAGAGACCTCCAAGGTGGATTACGTCAGCCCGAACATCGAGCGCCTGCTGGGCATCCCGTGGAAAGAAGTCCGCCAGGATGTCCATGTTCTGGCAGAGCTGTACCCGAAAGACTCCCCGTCGCACGGCAAAAACTTCCTGGAAGGGCTTCGCAGCGGGGAACAGCGCGAATGGGACTTCGAGTACGAACATCTGGAGACCAAGGAGCGCCGCTGGTTCCATAACATCGCCATGGGCAGCGAGGTAGAGGGCCGAACGAAGTACATCCTGGTGCTGTCAGACCGCACCGCCGACAAACAGGCGAATCAGGCCCTCTCGGAGGCCGTTGCGGCCGCCGAGACCGCCAACCGTGCCAAGAGCACCTTCCTTTCCAATATGTCCCATGATATCCGCACCCCCATGAATGCCATCATCGGCTTCACCACACTGGCGGTCAGCAACATCGACGACAAGGAGCGGGTGAAGGATTACCTCACCAAGACCCTCGCTTCCAGCAACCACCTGCTCTCCCTCATCAACGATGTGCTGGATATGAGCCGCATCGAAAGCGGAAAGCTCCATCTGGAAGAGACCGAAGTCAACCTCTCGGATGTGCTGCACGACCTGAAGACCATCGTCAGCGGGCAGATCTACGCAAAGCAGCTGGATCTGTATATGGACGCCATGGATGTGACCGACGAGGACGTCTACTGCGACAAGACCCGGCTGAACCAGGTGCTGCTGAACCTGCTGTCCAACGCCATCAAGTTCACCCCGGCGGGCGGCATGGTCTCGGTGCGGGTGCGGCAGCTTGCGGGTCCGGTGCACGGCTGCGGGCAGTATGAGTTCCGCATCAAGGACAACGGCATCGGCATGAGCCCGGAGTTTGCCCAAAAGATCTTTGAGCCCTTTGAGCGGGAGCGCACCTCCACGGTCAGCAAGATCCAGGGCACCGGCCTTGGCATGGCCATCACCAAAAACATCGTGGATATGATGGGCGGCACCATCGAGGTGCAGACAGAGCAGGGCAAGGGCACCGAGTTCATCATCCGTGTGCCGCTGCGCGCGCAGGCGGAACACCGCCCGGTGGAAAAGATCACCGAGCTGGAGGGCCTGAAGGCGCTGGTGGTGGACGACGATTTCAACACCTGCGACAGCATGACCAAGATGCTGGTCAAGGTGGGGATGCGCTCGGAGTGGACCCTCTCCGGCAAGGAGGCCGTGCTGCGCGCACGGCAGTCCATCGAGATGAGCGATGCCTACCATGCCTACATCATCGACTGGCGTCTGCCGGATATGAACGGCATCGAAGTCACCCGCCAGATCCGCAGCCTGAACGACGACACCCCCATCATCATCCTGACCGCCTACGACTGGTCTGACATCGAGGTGGAGGCAAAGGCCGCCGGTGTGACGGCGTTCTGCTCCAAGCCCATGTTCCTCTCCGACCTGCGCGAGACCCTGATGAGCGCCCTCGGCCAGAAACGGACGGACGCCACGCAGGAGCTTCTGCCCGAAAAAGAGGAAAACTTCAAGGGCCGCACCATCCTGCTGGTGGAGGACAACGAGCTGAATCGCGAGATCGCGCTGGAAATTCTGAGCGAGTACGGCTTCCAGGTCGATACGGCCGAAAACGGCGCGGTGGCGGTGGAAAAAGTCCGCACCAGCGCACCGGGCCGCTACGATCTGGTGCTGATGGATGTGCAGATGCCGGTCATGGACGGCTACACCGCCACCCGGCAGATCCGCGCTTTGGAGGACCCGGCGCTGGCCGGGATCCCCATCCTCGCCATGACGGCCAACGCCTTTGACGAAGACCGCCGCAATGCACTGGCAAGCGGCATGAACGGCTTTTTGTCCAAGCCGATCATCGTCGGCGACCTGGTGCAGGAGCTGCGCAAGATCTTATAAGTAAGATGCGCACTCCCCTTTCCCGCCGTCTTGACAAGCCCGGCGCATCTGGTACAATACAACAAAGGCTCTGCGGCGGCCTCATTCCAGCTTGCGGCCATACACGCCGGGAAAGGAACTTCATCATGGATTCGAACACCAAACGCTCTCTGCTCGTCACCGTTGTGGGGGTAACACTTTTTGTTGCACTGCTGCGGTTTTCGGATGTGCTCGCCTTTGCGGCACGTCTTGTGGATCTGGCGCTGCCCATTCTGGCGGGCGGCATCCTGGCACTTTTCATCAACGTGCCCATGACCTGGCTGGAAAAGCGGCTGAAGCAGCTGTTCCGCAAGGCCAAAAAGCAGCCGCCGGACAAGACCCTTCGTCTCCTCAGCTTTTTCATCACGCTGGTCGGCATCGTGCTGGTGCTGGTGCTTGCGCTGACCCTGCTGGTGCCGGAACTGGTCAAATCGTTCCACAGCCTCTATCTGCAGATCGAGTCGAACATCCCCCGCTGGACCGCCTACCTCAGCGCACAGGACGCCGACATGGGCTGGCTGATGCACTGGCTGGAGGGCATCAACTGGGAGCAGCTGCTCCACAAAGCCGCCGACAGCATCGACAAGGTGCTGGTCAATGCGGTGGGTGCCGTATCCGCCACGGTGAACGTCATCGTGACGACCTCCTTCGCCCTCATCATCTCCGTCTATCTGTCGCTTGGGACGGAGAGCCTTGGCCGACAGGCCCATACGCTGGTGTGCGCGTATCTGAAGCCCCGCCACGCCGCCGGGCTGCTCCGGTTCTGCCGGCTGTTCCGGCAGTCCTTCGCCAATTTCCTGACCGGCCAGTGCAGCGAGGCGGTGATCCTCGGCGTTCTCATGGCCTTTGCGTTCTCCGTTTTCCAGCTCCCTTACGGCAGTCTGGTGGGGATGCTGACCGCCATCTGTGCCATCATCCCCTATGTGGGTGCCCTCATCTCCTGTGTGGTCAGCGTGGTCCTTGTGCTGCTGGTGGACCCGATGCTGGCGGTACGCTGCCTCATCGTTTACCTCGCGGTGCAGTTCATCGAGAACCAGTTCATCTACCCCCGTGTCGTGGGCAAGTCCGTCGGGCTTTCACCGCTCTACACCCTGATCGCCGCCATGATCGGCGGCAACCTCTTCGGCATCCTCGGCATCATCTTCTTCATCCCGCTGACGGCGGTGGTCATCGAGCTTGTGAAAGAGGACGCCTGCCGACGCCTGCAAACCAACGGGAACCAGGCCTGAGACCCCCAGCCCCCGGAATGCGCCCGCCGCGCTCCGGGGGCGTTTTTGTCGGCCCGGCCCTGTTTGCCGGGTTTCTTTTTTCTTGCCTTTTCCCCCGGTGTGTGCTATACTTTTCCTCGAACTGAACAGAAAACAGCAGGTGCGTTCCGCCCATGCCTCCGGGCAGCGGCAGGAACGTTAAAAGGGAAGCGGGTGCAGATCCCGCACGATCTCGTCACTGTGATAAGGGAGTCTACTGTCCGGGTGCTTTGAGCACCGGCCACTGAACCGTCCGGTCTGGGAAGGCGGCAGCAGGCGTTGAACTTTCAGTCAGGAAACCTGCCCGCTGTTGGTACGGGGGCATCTGCCCCAGATCACGAGGAATTGGTTGTACCAAAAAGCCCGAACCACTGTAAGGGGTCTTTTTGTTTTGCCGTCCCGCAAGCAAAAAGGCCCTTTTTTTCGTGGTTCGGGTCCTCTTTCCTGTGCCTTTCTGTTCAGCGCCGCAATGTTTCAAACAGGAAAGGAAGCTCACACATGAGAAAACGCACCCTCCACAAGACGGCGGCCGCCCTGACCGCCCTGGCACTCTGCGCCGGTGTTCTGACCGGCTGCGGCGGGGCCGCAAGTTCCACCGCTGCCTCCAGCACGGCAGGCTCTGCCGCTGCCAGCAGCGAAGTTTCGAGCGAGGAGGCCGATGAATTGGCCGCACAGAATGTCGCAGACCTGATCGACGCCATCTACGTGCAGGAGCGCACCGATGACACGGACGCCCAGTGCGCTGCCGCCAAGGCTGCCTGGGACGCCCTGACCGACGCCCAGAAGGAGCTGGTGGAAGGCGAAGAGGCCGACCCCGACTACTTTGGCCGCGACACCGGCGATGCCTCCCAGGATGACCCCCGCAACGCGGACGACATCGGCGAGAACGAGCTGCTGGTCGTCAGCTTCGGCACCTCCTTCAACGCCAGCCGCGCCGCCGACATCAAGGGCATCGAGGATGCTCTGCAGGCGGCTTATCCGGACTGGTCTGTCCGCCGCGCCTTCACCGCTCAGATCATCATCAACCATGTCCAGGCCCGCGACGGTGAGAAGATCGACAACATGCAGCAGGCCATGGACCGCGCTGTGGCCAACGGCGTGAAGAATCTGGTCGTCCAGCCCACCCACCTGATGCACGGTGCCGAGTACGACGAGATGATGGAGATGATCGACAGCTACCGCGACAAGTTCGAGTCCGTCGCGGTTGCCGAGCCCCTGCTGGGTGAGGTCGGCGCAGACGCCGCCGTCATCAACTCCGACAAGGAAGCCGTCGCCAAAGCCATCACCGCTGCTGCCGTGAAGGATGCCGGTTTCGATAGTCTAGATGCCGCCGCTGCCGAGAAGACCGCATTCGTCTTCATGGGCCACGGCACCTCGCACACCGCAAAGATCAGCTACAGCCAGATGCAGACCACCATGCAGACCCTCGGCTATGACAATGTCTTTATCGGCACCGTCGAGGGCGAGCCGGAGGAGACCGCCTGCGAGAACGTCATCGAGGCCGTCAAGGCTGCCGGTTACACCAAGGTCGTTCTGCGCCCGCTGATGGTCGTTGCCGGTGACCATGCCAACAACGACATGGCCGGTGCAGACGATGACTCCTGGCTGAGCGAGTTCAAGGCTTCCGGTGCATTTGAGGAAGTGGACACCCAGATCTCCGGTCTGGGCGAGATCTCCGACATCCAGCAGCTCTACATCGCACACACCAAGGCTGCGATCGAGTCCCTGAACGGCTGATATCGTGTGCCCCAATGCCCGAAGGGAGTGATCTTTTCGGGCATTTTTTATGGAGGATGCCCCCGCATGAGGAGGCACCCTCCCCCCATGGGCAGTTCTCTGCCCGTTCAAATCTGATCGTGAGGTATTTTGATCTATGCACTGCAAACAGTTTCTTTCCCTGTCCGTCGCTTCCCTGCTGCTGGCTGCTGCCCTGACCGGCTGCGGGGCGTCCTCTTCCACTGCAAGCTCTGCCGCAGGCTCGGAGGCCGCTTCGTCCGTGGCCTCCTCTGCTGCATCCGAGACCGCTGCCGCCGCTCTGCCGGACGGCGTCTATACCGCCGAATTTGACACCGACAGCGGCATGTTCCACGCGAACGAAGCCTGCGATGGCAAGGGCACCCTGACGGTCGAAAACGGCACGATGACCTTCCACGTCAGCCTCGCTTCCAAGAAGATCGTCAACCTGTATGTCGGCATGGCCGCAGACGCCGACGCCAACAAAGCCGACTGGCTGCTGCCCACCACCGACACCGTCACCTACTCCGACGGCACCTCCGAAGAGGTCTACGGCTACGACATCCCCGTCGCCGCCGTGGACGAGGACTTCCAGCTGGCTCTTCTGGGCACCAAGGGCAAGTGGTACGACCACACCGTCAGCATCCGCAATGCAGAACCCAAGGCGGAAGCAGCTGCTGAGACGCCCGCCGACGGCGCGTACAATGTGAATGTCGTGCTGGAGGGCGGTTCCGGCCGCGCCACGGTGGACAGCCCCGCTGCACTGACCGTGGCCGACGGCAAGATGACCGCCACCATCGTCTGGAGCAGCCCCAACTACGACTACATGATCGTGGACGGCGAGAAGTATCTGCCCACCAACACCGAGGGCAACTCCACCTTTGTGATCCCCGTTGCCGCGCTGGGCACGCCCCTCTCCGTCACGGCCGACACCGTGGCCATGAGCACCCCGCACGAGATCGAATACACCCTGACGTTCACGCTGGCGTAACGGCTCCCCCTTTGTGGGGTAGCTGCCGCCCGCGTGCCTTCGAAGGTGCAAGGCTGATACCATGAAACTGACCAGACAACAATTCTTAAAAGCGCTCCCCGCCTCTGCGCTTCTGCTGGCGGGCTGTGCGGCAAAGCAGACGGCCCCGGCCAACACGGAGGCGCTGGTGTTCGACCACGCCTATCCGCTGGACTACGCCCGGCAGTTCACCGCCGACTGCTACGAAGGCGGTTCTACCCTGCTGACCCTGACCGGGTCGGGGGAACAGCTCCTCGTCCTGCCGGAAGACGCCGCCGAGGTGGACGGCCTGCCCGCCGGAGTCACGGCCCTGCGCCAGCCGGTGCAGAATATCTATCTCGTCTCCACCTCGGTGATGGACCTGTTCCTCCATCTGGACGCGCTGGACTGCATTACCCTCTCCGGCACCCAGGCCGCCGGCTGGCATCTCGACGAAGCCAGAGCTGCCATGGAGGCCGGGCGCATCGCCTACGCGGGCAAGTACAGCGCCCCGGACTATGAGCAGATCCTCGCTTCCAACTGCGGCCTTGCCATCGAGAACACGATGATCCTCCACACACCGGAGGTCAAGGAGCAGCTGGAACGGTTCGGCATCCCGGTGGTGGTGGAGCGCTCCAGCTACGAGAGCAGTCCGCTGGCCCGGATGGAGTGGATCAAGTTCTGGGGTATCCTGCTGGGCCGGGAGACCCTTGCCGAGCAGGTGTTCCAAAAGCAGGTGGAGCGCATCCAGCCGCTTCTGGAGCAGGCCCCCACCGGCAAGACCTGTGCGTTCTTCTCCATCACGGCCAACAACCTCGCCAACGTCCGCAAGGGCGGCGACTATGTGGCCCAGATGATCGGGCTGGCCGGGGCCGATTATGTGTTCTCCGACCTGACCGACAGCGGCAATAACCTTTCCACCATGAACCTCCCGCTGGAGGATTTCTACGCCGGGGCAAAGGACGCCGATGTTCTCATCTACAACAGCACCATTGAAGGCATGGTCGCCACCATCGACGAGCTGGTGGCAAAATGTGCCCTGCTGGCCGACTTCCGGGCCGTGCAGAACGGGAACGTCTGGTGCACCACCCAGAGCTTTTTTCAACAGAGCATGGAGCTGGCCGATTTTGTGATCGACCTGCACCGCGTTCTGACCGAGGACGCCCCCGACGGCCTGCAATTCCTGACACCGGTGACGTAACTTTCCCAGAAAGGACCCGCATGACTACCAAAAAACGCCTCCTCTTCTCCTATGGCATCCTGGCCGTTCTGCTGGCGGTGCTCTTTGCCGCCAACCTCTTCTGGGGCAGCGTGGCACTGACGCCGGAGGCCGTGCTTTCGGCCCTGCTGGGCCGCGGGCAGGACGCGCTCTCGGTGCGCATCATCACCCAGCTGCGTCTGCCCCGCGCCGTGATGGTCGTGCTGCTGGGCGCAGCGCTCTCGGCGGCGGGCTATCTGTTGCAGACCTTTTTCGCCAACCCCATCGCCGGGCCCTTCGTCATGGGCATTTCCAGCGGGGCCAAGCTGGCGGTGGCGCTGGTCATGGTGGTGTTCCTGAACCAGGGGCTGCTCACAAGCTCCCTCACCCTCATCCTGGCCGCGTTCGCGGGGGCCATGGCGGCCATGGCCTTTGTGCTGGCGGTCTCCCGCCGGGTGCAGCGGATGAGCATTCTGGTCATCTGCGGCGTCATGATCGGCTACATCTGCTCGGCCATCACGGAATTTGTGGTGGCCTTTGCGCAGGACTCGAACATCGTCAACCTCCACAACTGGTCGCAGGGCAGCTTTTCCGGCATGACCTGGGGCAATGTCCGGGCGGCGGCGCTCGTAGTCCTGCCCGCGCTGGCGGCGGCGTTCTGCCTGTCGAAACCCATGTCCGCCTACCAGATGGGCGAGGCCTATGCCCAGAGCGTCGGCGTCAACGTCAAGCGGTTCTCCCGCACACTGGTGCTGCTCTCCAGCCTGCTGGCCGCCTGCGTCACGGCTTTTGCCGGGCCGATCTCCTTTGTGGGCATCGCGGTGCCGCACCTCGTCAAGCAGCTGCTGGGCAGCGCCCGGCCGCTGTTCGTCCTGCCGGGCTGCTGCCTGGGCGGGGCGGCGTTCTGCCTGCTGTGCGACCTCATCGCCCGCAGCCTGTTCGCCCCCACCGAGCTTTCCATCAGCGCCGTGACGGCGGTGTTCGGCGCACCGGTGGTCATCTGGCTGCTCATCCGCCGGAATCAGGAGGGTGCACGATGAACGAATTTTCCTGCGAGGCACAGGACCTCGCCGTCGGCTACGGCAAAGCGCCGCTGGCCGAGCATATCGCGCTGGGCGTCCGGCCGGGGCAGATCCTGACCCTCATCGGGCCGAACGGTGCGGGTAAATCCACCCTGCTCAAAACACTGGCGGGCCAGTTGGCCCCCATGGGCGGCGCGGTGCTGCTGGACGGACAGGATCTGACCGCCTACACCGGCAGCGCCCGCGCACAGCGGCTCGCCCTCATGCTCCCCCACACCCGCCGCACCGAGCTGACCACCTGCTTCGAGTTTGCCGCAGCCGGGCGCATCCCCTACACCGGGCGGCTGGGCCTCCTCTCCGAGGCAGACCGGCAGGCCGTGCGCGACGCGCTGGCTCTGGTGGGAGCTTCCGCTCTCGCGGAGCGGGACTTCAACTGCATCAGCGATGGCCAGCGCCAGCGCATCCTGCTGGCCCGCGCCATCTGCCAGCAGCCGGAGGTCATCCTGTTGGACGAGCCCACGTCTTTTCTGGACATCAAGGGCAAGATCGAGCTGCTGAGCATCCTGCAAACACTGGCCCACACGCAGCACCTTGCCGTCCTCGTCAGCCTGCACGAGCTGGACATGGCGCAGAAGATCGCGGACGCCGTGGTCTGCGTCTCCCCCCAGGGCGTCTCCGGCGTTCTGACGCCCCAGGAGGCTTTTGCGCCGGAGAACATCCAGACCCTCTACCGCCTGAGCCGGGAGCAGTACGAAACGCTGTTCGGCCCCCCGAAGCCTGCGAAGCCAAGATTCGAGCACTACGTCCGCAGCGGGCAGAAACTGCTGCGCTGCGGCTACACCACCGGCACCTGTGCAGCGCTGGGCGCGGCGGGCGCGGCCCGGCTTCTGCTGACCGGAAAGGCCCCGGAGACGGTGGCGCTGCGCACACCGAAGGGCCTTGTCGTGGAGGTAGCCCCGCTGTTCTGCCGCCGCACCGGGCCGGGGGCCGAATGCGCCATTGAAAAGGACGGCGGCGACGATGTGGATGTGACCACCGGCCTGCCCATCGTCGCCACGGTGGAGCTGCTGCCCGGCACCACGGAAGTCCGCATCGCGGGCGGGCCGGGCGTAGGCCGGGTGACCCGGCCGGGGCTGGACCAGCCCGTAGGCGAAGCCGCCATCAACCACGTCCCCCGCCGGATGATCGCCGAGGCCCTGCAGCGGGAGGCCGAAACGGCATGCTACACCGGCGGCTTTGCCGTGACCCTCTCCATTCCGGGCGGCGAAGAGGTGGCCCGGCGCACCTTCAACCCCCACATCGGGGTCGCGGGCGGGCTGTCCATCCTCGGCACCAGCGGCATCGTGGAGCCCATGAGCCAGCAGGCCATTCTGGATACCATCCAGCTGGAGATGAACCAGGCGGCGCTGCGCGTCCAAACCGAAGCCGGGCCACGGCGGCTCATCCTGGCCCCCGGCAACTATGGGCTGGACTACCTTGGCACGGCCTACCCGGCGTTCGCTTCCATCCCGGTCGTCAAAACCTCCAATTTCATCGGTGACACGCTGGATATGGCCGCTTCTGCCGGGTTTGAGGACGTGCTGCTCGTGGGCCATGTGGGCAAGCTCTGCAAGCTGGCGGGCGGCATCATGAACACCCACTCCCACACGGCGGACTGCCGCACCGAGCTGTTCTGCACCCATGCCGCCCTCTGCGGGGCCAGCCGGGAGACCTGCCGTGCCCTGTTCGAAGCCGCCACCACCGATGCCTGCCTCGACCTTCTGGATGCGGCAAGTCTCCGCGCCCCGGTGCTGGAAAGCCTGCTGGCGGCGGTGCAGCTCCATCTGGACCGCCGCGCCGCCGGGGCGTTCCGGGTGGGTGCTATCCTCTTTTCGAACCAGCACGGCCCGCTGGGCCAGACCGCAACGGCGGCACAGATCCTGAACGACTGGAAGGAGCGATAATATGGTACATTTTGTTGGTGCCGGGCCAGGCGCACCGGACCTCATCACCCAGCGCGGCGCGGCTCTGTTGCAGGGGGCCGACTGCATCATTTATGCGGGCAGCCTTGTCAACCCGGCCCTGCTGGGGCTGGCAAAGCCGGGCTGCGCCATCTACAACAGCGCCGAGATGACGCTGGAGCAGGTACTCGGTGTGCTGCGGCAGATGGAAGCCGCCGGCAAGACCACCGTGCGGCTCCACACCGGCGACCCCTGCCTGTTCGGGGCCATCCGGGAGCAGATGGACGCGCTGGATGCCGACGGGATCGCCTACGATGACACGCCCGGCGTTTCCAGCTTCTGCGGCGCGGCGGCTGCGCTGAACGCCGAGTACACCCTGCCCACCGTCAGCCAGACGGTCATCATCACCCGGATGGAGGGCCGCACCCCGGTGCCCGAACGGGAAACGCTGGCCCGCCTTGCTTCCCACGGGGCTACGATGGTCATCTTCCTCTCCATCGGCCTCGTTGACAAGGTGCAGGAGGCTCTGTTACAGGGGGCCTACACCCCCGGAACGCCTGCCGCTGTGGTCTACAAAGCCACCTGGCCGGAAGAGAAGATCGTGCGGTGCAGCGTGGGAACGCTGGCCGAAAGCGTCCATGCAGCGGGCATCACCAAGACTGCGCTCATCGTGGTGGGCGACTTCCTCGGCACCCGGTATGAGCGCAGCCGACTCTACGACCCCGCCTTTACGACCGAATTCCGCAAAGGAGCCGACGCATGAGCCGCGCCTATGCCGCCTTTACCGAGACCGGGCTGGCGCTGGCAGAAACACTGGCGCGCGCGCTGCCCGGCCCTGTGACCCGCTGCGGGCACGGCGGGCCTTCGCTGGCAGAGTGGACCGCCGCTGCGTTTGCCCAAAACGAGGCCCTGATCTTTGTGGGGGCCGTGGGCATCGCGGTGCGGGCTATCGCGCCGCTTTGCCGCAGCAAGGCCAGCGACCCGGCGGTCGTGGTCGTGGACGAATGCGGACACTTTGCGGTGCCGCTGTTGTCCGGCCATCTGGGCGGTGCCAATGATCTGGCACGGGCCATCGCGGCCCTCTGCGGGGCCGTCCCGGTCATCACCACGGCCACCGATGCCCACGGCCTCTTTGCCGTGGACGAGTGGGCAAGGCATCACAACTGCCGGGTGCTGGAACCCGAACGCATCAAGACCGTCAGCGGGAAACTGCTGGCCGGGGAGCCGGTCTTATTCTGGTCGGAGTTTCCCATCGCAGGCCCGGCCCCGGCCGGGGTGCGCGCTGCACCAGCGCCGGAAGCTGCCGACTTTGCCCTGACCCTCTCCCCCGCCGGGAATGCCCTGCATCTGACCCCGCGCATTGGGGTACTGGGCATCGGGTGCCGGCGCGGGACGACGGCAGAGCAGTTGGAAGCCGCCTTTTCCGCCTTCTGTGCCGCCCACACACTGGCCCCGCAGTGCATCGCGGCCGCCGCTAGCATCGATCTGAAACAGAACGAGGCCGGGCTTCTTGCGTTCTGCGCGGCGCACCGGTGGGGCCTCTCGTTCTTCTCTGCCGAAGCGCTGCAGACCGCCCCCGGCAGCTTTACCTCTTCTGCCTTTGTCCGGAACGTCACCGGTGTGGACAATGTCTGCGAGCGGGCAGCCGTTTTGGCGTCCGGCGGGAGCATCCGCATCCCCAAACAGGCGGGCGGCGGCGTGACCTTTGCGCTGGCCCTTTCCCCCTTTGCCCCAGATTGGAGGGTTCTTTCATGACGAACACCGTTTTTGTGGTCGGGCTTGGCCCCGGCGGCCCGCAGTTTCTGACCGCACAGGCGCAGAGCGCCTTAACGCAAGCCGAGGTGCTGTGCGGCTATA
>OGIE01003399.1_pt1 | contig 17193 bp, 7 predicted proteins | sample 1571581 | NCBI WGS metagenome assembly OGIE01 (sample SAMEA2582021, study PRJEB24529) | metagenome | biome: Human gut stool | place: China | collected 2011
ATCATGAATCTCGGATACCACTTTCAGCACCAGATACTCTGGCAGCGCACTCATGGCCGGCCAGTCTTTAATATTCGGACCAAAGTGAATCTCCACGGAAGGATCTGCCACTCCTTTGCTGTCAAAGACACGATTCTCATAGATCTTCTTATCAAAGAAGTATTTCGGGTTGCGGAACTCTACATCCAGATCCGTTGCGGCTGTCAGATATCCCTTGTTGGCTGCTGTCGCAGCAATGGAACGGGCATCCATCAGTGCCACAGACGCGATCTGGCCATTCTGCAGCTTGGAACCTTCACGGTTCGGGAAGTTTCTGGTGGAATGACGGATACTGAAGCCATTATTGGACGGCGTATCACCTGCACCGAAACAAGGTCCGCAGAATGCGGTCTTAAGGACTGCTCCGGTCTCCATCAGCATGGCTGCGGAACCATTTTTAATCAGTTCCATATAAACCGGCATGGATGCCGGGTAAACGCTTAACGTAAATTCATCGGCGCCGATGCTTCTGCCCTTCAGGATATCTGCCGCTGCACAAATATTTTCAAATCCGCCGCCTGCACATCCGGCAATGATTCCCTGATCCACATAGAGTTTTCCATTTCTCACCTTATCTCTCAGTGAGAAATGTACCTGGTCACCCAGGCTGACTCTTCCGCGGGCTTCACAGTCTGCCAGAATATCGTCAAGATTTGCATTCAGCTCTTCAATGGTATACGCATTGCTCGGATGGAACGGCATGGCAATCATCGGTTTGATCTCGCTTAAGTTGACAACAATCATGCCGTCATAATAAGCTGCCGGTCCCGGATTCAGCTCTTTGTAATCGTCTGCTCTTCCGTGAATCTCATAAAACTCCTGAATCTTCTCATCGGTTCTCCAGATGGAAGACAGACAGGTGGTCTCTGTAGTCATAACGTCCACACCGATACGGAAATCTGCACTTAAGTTTGCAACACCGTCACCGATGAACTCCATGACTTTATTATTGACATAACCACACTCAAATACCGCTTTGATAATAGCGAGGGCCACGTCCTGGGGACCAACCCCCTTCATGGGACTTCCCGTCAGATAAACACCTACCACACCCGGCATGGAAATATCATAGGTCTGGTTCAACAGCTGTTTTACCAGCTCGGGACCACCCTCGCCCATAGCCATGGTACCCAGTGCACCGTAACGGGTATGGGAATCGGAACCCAGGATCATCTTGCCACCGCCGGCTAACATCTCTCTGGCAAACTGATGGATAACTGCCTGATGAGGGGGTACATAGACTCCGCCGTATTTTTTCGCACAGGTCAGACCAAACATGTGGTCATCCTCGTTGATGGTGCCGCCTACGGCACACAGAGAGTTATGGCAGTTGGTCAGTACATAGGGCATGGGGAACTTCTGCAGTCCGGATGCTCTTGCGGTCTGAATGATACCTACAAAGGTAATATCATGGCTGGTAAGCTTATCGAAGCGGATCTTAAGCTTGTCCATATTGCCGGAAGTATTATGCTCCCGCAGGATACCATATGCCATGGTGTTTTTCGCTGCTTCTTCTCTGGAGATCGTAATGCCGGTCTTCGCCTGTATCTGTCTTGCTGCTTCCGGGGTATCCGCTACAATATCTGTACCGTTTACCAGGTAAGCGCCGCCCTGTGTTAACTGAATCATGCTCGTCCTCCTGTTATTCCACTTCTTATGCATAGATAGAGTGCATCTTGTGTGCATTTCTTTCATTATACTGGATTGTTTTCTCAGATGCAATGATCTTATAGGATGTTTTTGCACTTGAGCGTACGTAAAAAAATACCGCCTATAGAGCGCAACAGTCTCTCTAGGCGGTATGACTTCTTTCTTAAGTTCTTAATTATTTCAGTACTACCTTATCCAGATGCCAGATCTCATCCACATACTGCTGTATAGTTCTGTCAGATGTGAACTTGCCGGAGCATGCCACATTCAGGATGGCGCTCTTCGCCCAGTTGTCCTCGTCGCGGTAAGCAGCTTCCACTCTCTTCTGTGCTTCTGCATAGGACTTGAAGTCCTTGAGGATGAAGTAGGTGTCTGCCTTGGCCGTGCACTGGGTGTTCAGCAGGGAATTGTACAGCGGGCGGAACAGCTCAGGATCTCCCGGTGCGAAGGTTCCGTTGATCAGCTGCATCAGTACCTTGCGGACATCCTGATCATTGTTGAAGATCTCCATGGGATCATATCCGCCATGGTTCTCATAGTTGATAACCTCCTGTGCGGACAGGCCGAAGATGAAGGCATTCTCTTCGCCCACTTCTTCTACGATCTCCACGTTGGCACCGTCCATGGTTCCCAGGGTCAGGGCACCGTTCAGCATGAACTTCATGTTACCGGTACCGGATGCTTCCTTACTTGCGGTAGAGATCTGCTCGGAGACATCTGCTGCTGCGAAGATGATCTCTGCGTTGGATACATTGTAGTTCTCAATAAATACGACCTTGATCTTGCCGTTAATAGCGGGATCGTTATTTACTACATCCGCTACGGAGTTGATCAGCTTGATGGTCAGTTTTGCGTTGCGGTAGCCGGCTGCTGCCTTCGCGCCGAAGATAAAGGTTCTGGGGTAGAAATCCAGTTCCGGATGCTCCTTCAGTTCGTTATACAGGTGCATTACATGCAGAATATTGAGCAGCTGTCTCTTGTACTCATGCAGACGCTTTACCTGTACATCGAAGATGGATCTGGGATCTACTTCGATACCGTTGTGCTCCAGAATATATTTTGCCAGACGTACTTTGTTCTGGTACTTGATGTTCATGAATTCCTGCTGTGCCTTCTTGTCATCCGCATATACCTTCAGGCGGGAGATCTGAGGCAGATCGGTGATCCAGTCGTCACCTACGTGAGCCGTTACCCAGTCAGCTAACAGCGGGTTTGCATGCAGCAGGAAACGTCTCTGGGTGATACCGTTGGTCTTATTATTGAAGCGCTCCGGGAACATCTCATAGAAGTCCTTCAGCTCCTGCTTCTCCAGGATCTCGGTATGCAGCCTTGCCACACCGTTGACAGAGTAGCCGGAGACAATTGCCATATTTGCCATCTTCACCTGTCCGTCGTAGATGATCGCCATCTTGCGGATCTTCTCCTGTACATCCACGCCGGGTACATTGCTGTATTTCTGCTGGATATCAAGGATGAATCTGCGGTTGATCTCCTCTACGATCTGGTAGATTCTCGGAAGCAGTCTGGAGAACAGTTCGATGGGCCATTTCTCCAATGCTTCCGCCATGATGGTGTGGTTGGTGTAAGCACAGGTCTTGGTGGTGATCTCCCACGCTTCCTCCCAGGTCAGATAATAATCATCCATCAGCACACGCATCAGCTCTGCGATAGCTACGGTAGGATGGGTATCGTTCAGCTGGAAGGTAACCTTCTCATAGAACTTATGGATATCATCATGCTTTCTCATGTACTTCTCTACAGCTTCCTGTACGGATGCGGAGATGAAGAAGTACTGCTGCTTCAGACGCAGCTCCTTACCTGCATAGTGATTGTCGTTGGGGTACAGAACCTCTACGATGTTACGTGCCAGGTTCTCCTGCTCTACCGCCTTCTGGTAATCGCCCTTATCAAAGGAATCCAGCTGGAAGCACTCTACGGGCTCCGCATCCCAGATACGCAGGGTGTTTACAATGCCATTGCCATAACCCACGATGGGGAAATCAAACGGAACCGCCTTAACGGACTGATAGCCCTCCTGGGTAAATACGTTTCTGCCGTTCTCATCGGTATGCACACTGACATAGCCACCGAATTTCACAATTTTCGCATACTCAGGTCTGCGCAGTTCGAAAGGATTACCATTCATCAGCCAGTTATCGGGAACCTCTACCTGATAACCGTCGCGGATCTCCTGCTTGAACATACCATAACGATAACGGATACCGCAGCCATATGCAGGATATCCCAGCGTTGCCAGAGAATCCAGGAAACATGCTGCCAGACGTCCCAGTCCACCGTTACCCAGTGCTGCATCCGGCTCCTGGTCCTCGATCAGGTTCAGATCCAGTCCCAGTTCTTCCAGAGCTTCCGCTACGGGCTTATATGCCTTTAAATTGATGAGGTTATTGCCCAGTGCTCTTCCCATCAAAAACTCCATGGACATGTAGTAGACCATCTTGGGGTCTTCCTTCTCATATGCCTTCTGGGTCTCCATCCAGTTCTCTACGATACGGTCCTTGATCGCATAAGATACTGCCTGGAAGATCTGCTGTGCATCTGCTTCTTCCAGATTCTTACGATACAGGGTGCGCACATTATATTCCACACTTCTCTTGAAGAGCTCCTTGTCAAACTCTTTTGCCTTTGCCGGCTTCTCGCTGGCTGCTACTGATTTTTTCACCTATGTTCTCCTCTCCATTACCTCTCCGGTACTGTACTCTTCTCAAGATATTCCGCGCCGGATAGCGTTATGATTTCATCCATATTCTTAACCAAATACAGGTAATATTATAACAAACTTCCATGCGCATTCCAACTGTTTTCGCCGGTTTTCGTAAGTTTCGTAAATGTTTTTCCGAAACAGAAAAGATTCTGCGGTCCCCCTTCCGGAAAACCACAGAATCTTTATCTTTATACTCTCTCCACAGCGATCACTGCGTTCTCGCCGTTGATATTCCATTCCTTCGATACGCCGTATTCCATACCGCTTGTCAGTTCATCAGCCAGAACCTTGCCGCTGATGGCTTCTTTGTTCTTCTGTGCGATCTCGGACAGCTTATCGTTGCCATTGATGGATACGCGGATGTGATCGGTCACTTCGAAGCCGCTCTCCTTACGCATGGTCTGGATCTTGCTGATGATCTCGTATACGAAGCCTTCCTCTACCAGTTCCGGTGTCAGGTTGGTATCCAGGACAACGGTCATCCGATTGTCCTCCTGAGATACATAGCCTTCCTTCTGTGCCATGTCGATCAGCAGATCGTCCTTGGTCAGTTCCACAGCCACACCGTCTACATCGAACTTTAATGCGCCGTCTGCATTCAGCTCATCCATTGCTGCATTGCCATCCAGTGCTGCAAGGTGCTTCTGGATGCCGCCCAACTGTTTGCCATACTTGGGTCCTACGGTACGCAGCTGGGGTTTGAAGGTGTAAGAGGTAAAGTCACGTACGTCATCGGTAAATACAACTTCCTTGACGTTCAACTCATCCTCGATGATCTCCTGGTAGAACTCACTTAAGGTGAAGTCTGACTTGATATACATTCTGCTGATGGGCTGACGATTCTTGATGGCAGCCTCGTTACGGCATGCACGCCCCATAACTACAGCATCCAGTACATCTTCCATATCCTCTTCCAACTTCTTGTCGATGTGATCCTTGTTCACTACCGGGAAGTCACACAGATGGATACTCTCGGGTGCATTTGCATCGTTGCTTCTTACCAGGTTCTGGTAAATATCCTCTGTCATGAAGGGGATCATGGGTGCGGCTGCCTTACAGATGGTCACCAGTGCGGTGTACAGCGTCATGTAGGCATTGATCTTATCCTGCTCCATACCCTTTGCCCAGAAACGCTCACGGCTGCGTCTTACATACCAGTTACTCATCTCATCGACGAAGTCCTGCAGAGCCTTGGCAGCCTCGGGGATACGGTACTGGTCCAGATTGCTGTCTACTTCTGCAACGGTAGAGTTCAGCTTGGACAGCAGCCACTTATCCATTACGGGCAGTTTGTCGTATTCCAGTGTATATTTGGAAGCATCAAAATTATCAATATTTGCATACAGTACGAAGAATGCGTAGGTGTTCCACAGGGTACCCATGAATTTACGCTGTCCTTCCTGTACGGCCTTGCCGGAGAATCTCTTCGGCAGCCAGGGTGCGGAACTGGTGTAGAAATACCAGCGGATGGCATCTGCACCGTAGGTCTCCAGTGCGTTGAAAGGATCTACCGCATTGCCCTTACTCTTACTCATCTTCTGACCGTTCTCATCCTGTACATGACCCATAACGATAACGTTCTTGTAAGGAGCCTTATTGAAGAGCAGGGTGGATTCTGCCAACAGAGAGTAGAACCATCCACGGGTCTGGTCCACTGCCTCGGAGATAAAGTCAGCGGGGAACTGCTGCTCGAACAGATCCTTGTTTTCAAACGGATAATGATGCTGTGCAAAAGGCATTGCTCCGGAGTCGAACCAGCAGTCGATTACCTCGGGAACACGCTTCATCTGCTTGCCGCACTCGGGGCAGGTGATGGTGATCTCGTCGATATAAGGACGATGGAATTCTACGGTCTTCGCCTTCTCATTGCCGCTCATCTTGTACAGCTCTTCACGGCTGCCGATGGAATGCTGGTGTCCGCATTCGCACTCCCAGATATTTAACGGAGTACCCCAGTAACGGTTACGGGATACACCCCAGTCCTGAATATTCTCCAGCCAGTTGCCGAAACGTCCCTCACCGATGGAAGCGGGGATCCAGTTGATGGTCTTATTATTACGTACCAGATCATCCTTCACAGCGGTCATCTTGATGAACCAGGACTCTCTTGCATAATAGATCAGCGGAGTGTCACATCTCCAGCAGAAAGGATAATCATGCTCGAACTTCGGTGCATCGAACAGCTTGCCCTCTGCATCCAGATCCTTAAGTACCAGAGGATCTGCGTCTTTTACGAATTTTCCGGCATAAGGGGTCTCTGCGGTCAGATCACCCTTGCCGTCTACGAACTGTACGAAGGGCAGCTCGTAATTACGTCCGATACGGCTGTCGTCTTCACCGAAAGCCGGTGCGATATGAACGATACCGGTACCGTCGGTCATGGTTACATAACCGTCGCAGGTTACGAAATGTGCCTTTTTCTTCTGCTTCTCGGCGGCATCTCCGGCACACTTGTACAGAGGCTCGTACTCCTTGTACTCCAGATCCTTACCAACATAAGTCTCCAGTACTTCGTAAGCATCCTTGCCCTCTTCTGCAAGACGTCCCAGAACCTTGTCTGCCAGTGCCTTTGCAATATAATAGGTATAACCGTCGGCGGCCTTCACCTTCAGGTAAGTCTCCTCCGGGTTCACACACAGTGCCACGTTGGAAGGAAGAGTCCAGGGGGTGGTGGTCCATGCCAGGAAATATGCATCCTCGCCCTTTACCTTGAAACGTACGATAGCGGAACGCTCTTTGACTGCCTTATAGCCCTGTGCCACTTCGTGGCTGGACAGCGGGGTTCCGCAGCGAGGGCAATAGGGAACGATCTTGAAGCCCTTGTACAGAAGTCCCTTATCCCAAATGGTCTTCAGTGCCCACCATTCGGACTCGATGAAGTTGTCATCGTAGGTAACATAAGGGTTATCCATGTCAGCCCAGAAACCAACGGTACGGGAGAAATCTTCCCACATTCCCTTGTATTTCCAGACGCTCTCTTTACATTTGTCGATGAAAGGTGCCAGACCGTATTCCTCGATCTGCTCCTTACCATCCAGACCCAGCAGCTTCTCAACTTCCAGCTCTACGGGAAGTCCGTGGGTATCCCAGCCTGCCTTACGGGGAACCATATATCCCTTCATGGTACGGTATCTGGGGATCATATCCTTGATGGTACGGGTCTCTACATGACCGATGTGGGGCTTACCGTTGGCGGTAGGCGGTCCGTCGTAGAAGGTATAGGTCTCGCCTTCCTTACGGTGTTCCATACTTTTTTTGAAAATGTTGTTGTCTTCCCAAAATTTCTCGACAGCTTTCTCACGGTCTACGAAATTCAGGCTTGTGGGTACCTGCTTGTACATAGTGCGCTTCCTTTCTTAAAAAAAATGGCTCCGTCCCGTAACAGGACGAAGCTCATGCATTCGTTAACCACCTCTTACAACATACTTCCCATACGATTCCACATGTGTAATCTCACAGGAGTGATATGCTTCCCGGTAACGGCGGGATTCCGTTCAGAACTACTGACCTGGGCTTTTGTTCTGACAGCTCAGAAGTGATTTTCACTTTTTCCCTACTCGCACCGGTCTCTCACCATCACCGGCTCGCTTTGCCTTTCTGCGGAAAAGTTACTCTCTTCGTCAATGCATTTTTGATATACCGCTATTATATATCTCATTTTTTTGCGTTGTCAAGCCGGATGTTATGATTTGCTTAGAAAGCTTTTCTTTCTTGCTTTTCCGACATTTATTTCATATAATTATTTTAAGACTGATATGTGTACCGATCTTACCGGAAAGGGCAGGGAATTCTATGGAAAATACGCAAAATACGCCGAAAAGAAGCGGCGGTAAAATATCATATACTCTGCAGGCGATCGGCCTGATTCCCCTGCTGGCGCTGGGGATCGTCATGTTATTTTTCACTTCCCAATGGTTCACAAAAATTATGTATCAGGAAGTGGAACGTGAATTGTATGATGCCACAAAAAGTGCCACTACACTTCTGAACGCTGCCTATCCCGGCGATTACCGGCTGGAAGGTGATGTTGCCTACCTTCTGTATAAGGGCGATGTAGATATCACCCGTGAATATTCTCTATTTGATCAATTCAAAGAGGATACCGGACTGGACATCACCCTGTTCTATCAGGATACCCGCATTCTGACGACTCTGTATAACGCCCAGGGTGACCGCATTGTCGGCTCCGGTGCTCCGGATGTGGTGATCCGTGATGTCCTGAATACCGGTGAAGATCATTTTTATATCAACACTCTGATCAATGGAAAGACTTATTTTTCCTATTATAGTCCTGTCCGCAATCAGGACGGCAGCATAGTTGGCATGCTTTTTATAGGAAAATCCAGTGCCGCCGTATCTCAATCCATTCAACGTTATGTCTATCCGCTGACATGGCTGATCATCGGTTTTGTGGCTCTCGTGGCTGTCTGCATCTATTTTTACACCAGAAGATTCGTGGCTGTATTACTCCATATTCACAGCTTCCTGTCGGAGGTAGCCTCCGGGAATCTGAACGCCACACTGGATCATTCCGTAACAAAACGCAGTGATGAATTAGGTGATATCGGTCGCTGTGCCCTGTCCATGCAGCGCTCTCTTCGTACCATGATCGAGCAGGATGCCCTGACCGAGCTGTACAACCGACGCAGCGGGGAAAAAAAGCTGCGCCAGATCTTCGAGGAAGCCCAATCCTTCCGCCATTCTTTTGCGCTCGCCATCGGAGATATTGACTTTTTCAAAAAGGTTAATGATACCTACGGTCACGAATGTGGGGATGCCGTACTGAAAAATGTCTCTGCCCTGCTGAAGCAGCATATGTGGCGCCGTGGCTTTGCCGCGCGTTGGGGTGGTGAGGAATTTCTACTGGTATTTGAAAATGTAGATCTTGCAGAAGCACGGAAACAGCTGGAGCTTCTCATGGACAAAATCCACGAACTGGATACACTCTACGAGGGGCAACACGTGAAGATAAATATGACCTTCGGACTGGTCTGTGAGTCTGACAAAGATGTTCATACATTATTAAAAGAAGCTGATGAGAAATTATATATCGGTAAGACAAACGGTCGTAACCAGGTGGTATCTTAACCCGGTTACGACCGTTTTTTATTTGTTTCTGATCTTGTTATCTTTAACCTTGCAGGCATTCCGGATTCAACAGGAAATCATAAATATTGATTGTCAGAATACCATATTCATCATAATATGGCTGCACAATATCTTTTGTAATGACAATTTTTTTAAAAGAGTCATCAATCTTCCGGAACGGTCGGATTTCCTGCGTCCGCTTTGTTTCATCCGGAAGAGAATATGCCGATTGAATGTAATATCTGGCAGAACCAAGATTGCAGACAAAATCCACTTCCAGCTGCCTGCGGTTTACCTTTCCTTCCAAATCTTTTTCTGCGATAGGGACAACACCTACATCCACACTATATCCCCGCATCCGGAGTTCGTTATAGATTACATTTTCCATGGAATGTGTCTGCTCCAACTGCCGGAAATTAATTCTGGCATTCCGAAGCCCCAAATCAGAAAAATAATATTTCTTAGGAGTCTCTATATATGACTTTCCCTTAATATCATAACGCTGTGCTGACTCTATCAAAAAAGAATCTTCAAAGTAATCCAAATATTTCTTTATGGTTGCAGAAGTAATTTTAGATTTCTTCACGGTTTTAAAAGTGTTCTTTAGTTTTTCCGGATTGGTCAACGAACCGATCGCAGAGGAAAGAATATTTAGCAGATCTTCCAATTCCCCAATATTCTTTATACGATTCCGTTTCGTAATATCACGGATATAAATTTCGTTAAATAAATTCTGCAGCGCTGTTGCCTTATCCCCGGCACCATCCCGCAGAACCACTAATGGAATTCCACCGTAAAGCATATATTCAGATAACCCGGTATATTTATCTCCGTTATAAACAGACATAAATTCAGCAAAGCTGAGAGGGTACATATGAATTTCATCACCCCTGCCTGCAAATTCCGTAGCAATATCCTTTGACAACAGTTTTGCGTTACTTCCCGTCACAAACACATCAATATTCTCTTTGCGAAGATATCCATTCAAAACAGCCTCAAAACAATCCAGCATCTGAATTTCATCCAACAGCAGATAATATATTCCCTCTCCTGTAGTTTTCGACCGAATATATGCCATAAATTTCTCCGGATCCACACCCCGCTTTTCCTTTTCGATCTGAATAAGACTTTCACCGATCAGGTAAAGATCATCCGCAGAATCAAAGGCAAACCGTATGATATGGTCTGCTTTCACACCGGAATCTAACAAATGATGATAGAAAATGTTATTCAGCAGATAAGACTTACCACATCTTCGAATACCGGTAATCACCTTGATTAATCCATTGCTCTTTCTTTTTATTAACTTTTCCAAATAGAAATCTCTGCGAATATCCATATATTTTCTCCCTGGAATAGATTTTTGCAACTGGTTGCACTTTTCTATTCTATTATATGGATAATTTAACTGAAAATCAATATACTTGCTTCATTTTTGGAAAAGATTTTTGCAACTGGTTGCACTTTTCTATTTCAAATTGTAAATAAACAAAGTAATTATTTATTGTTCCATCTGTCTGCCCAGGAAGCCCGCCGCAGACAGAGCCAGTTTCTGCTCCACTTCCCCCATTTTGCTCTTCCCGTCATTTTCCAACAGGATCACACTTCCGATGATGTCCCCTTCGCAGATGATCGGCGTGATCAGCTGCCAGGCATAGTCCACGGCAATGTCTTCCGCAATGTTGACATAGTTGCGGTCTCCTTTTGCGGCAATCACAGTCTCTCTATTATTGACCTTCTCTTCCAGTTGACGGCTCACGGATTTATTTAACAGCTGCTTACAGCCTCCTGAGACGGCGATGAACTGGTCTCTGTCCGCGATCAGTGTGGCATGTCCCGACACCTGTGCCAGGCTCTCCGCATACTGTTTGGCAAATGTGGTCATCTCTCCGATAGGGGAATATTTTTTCAGGATGACCTGCCCCTCTCTGTCGGTGAAGATCTCCAGCGGATCACTCTCTCTGATGTGTAACGTGCGGCGGATCTCCTTCGGGATCACGATGCGTCCCAGGTCATCTATTCTTCTTACAATTCCAGTTGCTTTCATCATTTTTTCCTCCATGACATATTGCGTAAGATAAATCATCATCTCGCATTACTAATCATTAACGTTGCAGTTAGTATGCGAAATGCAGGAAAAAATATACTTTAAATTGCCAGATACACCGTCATTCAGCAGTGCCATTGCTGGCTTATATTTATAGCAGTTCTGTATTTTTCCTCAGAATTATTGTTTTATATTAAAATTAAAATGCATCCATTCAATTTTCACTCTTGCATTATCGAATTTTTCAATTCTCAATCAGACTATTTCGTACTGTATTTTCCTTATTTCTATGTTACACTTATTCTGTTTACGACAATTTTTTATGGGAGAGTTTAAACTATGAATCACAAAAATAATAACAGAAGTTCATTTTCCGGCAAGATCGGCTTCGTTCTGTCTGCTGCCGGAGCATCCGTAGGCTTAGGCAATATCTGGCGTTTCCCGTATCTGGCAGCCAAATACGGCGGCGGTATCTTCCTGTTGATCTATATTATTCTGGCGCTTACCTTCGGTTATAGCATGATCGTGGCAGAGACTTCACTGGGACGCATGACAGGTAAAAGCCCCGTGGGTGCCTTTCATACCTTTGGGAAGTCCAAATGGCTGTCCTTCGGTGGATGGATCAACGCTATTATTCCTATTCTGATCGTTCCTTATTATTCCGTCATTGGTGGATGGGTGATCAAGTATCTGGTGGAATATGCCAAGGGTCACGGACATGATCTGGCAGCGGACGGTTATTTTTCCACGTTTATTTCCAATGGTGTCTCTACAGAGCTGTGCTTTATCGTATTCACTCTGTGTACTCTGGGCATCATCTACGCCGGTGTCCGCAACGGTATCGAGCGTGTATCCCGCATTATGATGCCGATCCTGGTAGTGCTCTCTGTGGTCATCACAGTCTATTCCGTTACCAGACCGGGAGCCCTGAGCGGTGTGAAGTATTTCCTGATCCCGAATCCCGCGAATTTCTCCTGGATGACAGTCGTAGCTGCCATGGGGCAGATGTTCTACTCTCTGTCCATTGCCATGGGTATTCTCATCACCTTCGGCTCTTATATGAAAAAAGATGTCTCCATTGAAGGTTCCACGAAAAATGTGGAGATCTTTGATACCGCCATCGCCATCATGGCAGGTCTCATGATCATTCCCGCCGTGTTCGCATTTTCCGGCGGAGATCCCGATACCTTACAGGCTGGTCCTTCCCTGATGTTCATCACACTTCCCAAAGTCTTCGACAGCATGGGCATGGGCACCTTCGTAGGTATTATGTTCTTCGTACTGGTACTGTTCGCAGCCATGACCAGCTCCATTGCACTTACCGAAAGTGCTGTGTCTACTTTCGAGGACGAGCTTGGCTGGGGTCGTAAAAAATCTACCGTGATCATGGGTGTGATCATGCTGGCACTGGGAACGTTATCCTCACTGGGTTACGGACCGCTTGGTGCTGTGAAGATCATCGGCATGCAGTTCCTTGATTTCTTCGATTTCCTGACCAACTCCGTGATGATGCCTATCGCTGCCATCACCATCTGTCTGCTGGTATCCCGCGTCATCGGAGTAAAGGCTGTGGAAGAAGAAGTCATGCACGGAGAAGCCGCTTTCCGCCGCAAAAAGATATTCAACTTCATGATCAAGTATCTCTGCCCGGTATTTGCTGCGATTATTTTATTAAGTTCTGTAGCAAATGCATTTGGATGGATTAAAATGTAATGATCCGTCCTGTCTCCGCGTTCACTCTATGCGAAATCGAGATTACGGTACGTCCTTCGGAAGCCCTCTTCAGTGCCTGCAGCACCTCTTCTTCGGTCTGGGCATCCAGATTTGCCGTAATCTCATCCAGCAGAAGGAGCTTCGGCTTCGCCACGGCGGCTCTGGCAATGGATAACAGCTGCCACTGCCCCTGCGAGAAGATCTCCGAAGTACAGAGCGTGTCATAGCCTTTTTCCAGCTGTTCTATCGTTGCATCCAGTCCCGCAATTCTTGCAGCCTCCCGTACCTCTTCCATGGTAAAAGAATCGTCATACAGCGTGATCTGATCCTTCACGGTACCGGGTACTCTGTGAAAAGTCTGCTCCACATAGCCGTACAGACTGCGCTTTTCATTTTCCGGAATCTGAAAAGCATCTCTTCCCTGAATCAGCACTTTACCCTCTCCCGGCTGATAGAGTCCCAACAACAGTTTGAAGACCGTACTCTTCCCTGCCCCGGTTCTTCCGGACAGCGTCACCTGTTCTCCGGGATACACTTTGAAGCTTAAGTGATGCAGGATTTTACGGCTGTCATCCTCATAAGCAAAGGTCACGTTTTGCAGTTCCACAAACGGTGTCTCTTCCTCTGTGGTCACCGGAGTCTCCAAATTCCGTACTCTCTCCGGCAATTCCTCCAGGGCATAGAATTCATTGATCCGGTGCACGCCCGCAACGGCGGACTGTATGGTCTGGATCTCCATTCCCAGACTCTCCACTGGGGTAAAGATCTGGGAGATATAGTTAATTACCGCTACCGCTGTACCTGCAGACATACCGAACAGTGTCAGCACCTTTGCATTACCGGAGGCAGAAAACAGCATCACAACCGCCACCACGATAGCATTCAGGATCAGGATCACCGGGGAATAAATAGCATCATAGAAATTCGTGCGATCTACCGCGCGATAACTCTCCGCAATATATTCATCATACCGCTGCTCCATGTAGCGCTCTTTTCCCAGCGTATGAATGGTGCGGATATTGTGCAGCGTCTCCGGCACATGTCCGGAGGCTCTGCCCACAGCACGACGGTTCTCGATCTGGGCTTTCAGCATGTTTTTCTGCACCGTCCGGGTGAACCAATACAGAAATGGTAACAGAACCAAAAGTACGATCGCCAGTCCTCTGTTTTTTAACCAGATCACCACCAGGATACTTATAATCTTACAGGCATCGGCGAACATGCTGATGATTCCGGAGGTAAACAGGTTCTCCACCGTATCCACATCTCCTACGAACCGGGATACGATAGTACCGGGCTCCTGCTTCGTCAGTTCCCCTGCCGTCAGGTTCGTGTATTTCTCCATCATGCTGCTCCGCAGTGCATGAGTGATCTTCTGACCGAAAACCGTTAACAGTCCCTCTCTGATACTCTCTGTCAGTCCGGTGAGCACCGTAAAGGCAAAATAGAGTATCACCAGTGCAACCGGAACTACGTTTCCTGCGGTGATCGTATCCACGATACTTCCCAGGATCCAGGGCGGCAAAAGCGCGGTTACAATGGCACCTGCGACTGCCAGCACGATTCCCAGTGACAACCCTGCATAGCCTGTCACAGTCTGCCGGATCACGCTGCGGACATTTTTCACATTCTGTCTCTTATTTTTCTGCATCTGTTTATTTTTCTGCATGATCCGGACCTCCCTCCTGCGTACTGTGTGCATCAGCGCCATCCGCCTGTGCTTCATACAGTCTCGCATACTCCGGGAACTTTTCAAGGATCTGTTCGTGGGTTCCCGCGGTCACTTTTCCATCCTCCATCCACAGCACCTGATCCATTTGGGGGAACATATAGAGTCTGTGGGACAAAAGGATCACGATGCTGTCCGCTGTAAACTTCCGTAGATTGGCAAAAACCTCTTCCTCCGTCTTGCGATCCAGTGCGGAAAAAGGATCGTCCAGGATCAGGACCGGACGCTTATGGCACAGGGTTCTCGCCAATGCCAGCCGCTGTGCCTGTCCACCGGAGAGTCGGACGCCACCATTTCCCACAATGGTGTCCATACCCTCTTCCATCTCTGCCACCTCACCGTCGAAACAGACTGCCTTCAGATACTTCTCCGGATCGTCATCATCGCCCAGCAGTATATTGTTACGGACACTATCATTGAACAGCTCCGGATCGTGTCCTAAATATCCCACCATGCCGTTTTGCTCTGCCTTGGTCATCCCGGATAATTCTTTGCCGTGGAAACAGATCCTTCCTTCGTAAGGGTATTCACAGAGGAAGGTCTTTCCCAATGTGGATTTACCACACGCCACTGCGCCGGTGACACCAATGATCTGTCCCGGAGTGGCTGACAGATTGAAGTCCTCATAGATCTTCTCTCCGCCGGGATAAGCGAAGCTTACATCCGATACTTCCAGCGTTCCCGGCTCCTGTACCAGGCTATCGTCCTCATAAGTGGTTTCCTTCATCAGTGGCTTAATGCGCTTCCAGGAGACCTGGGCTTTATGTACTGCATTGAATAGCTTTGCTGCATGAGAAGATTTCACGGCTAACTTCAAAAAACAGGATAAAAACGTGGTAAAGGCTGCCACATCCCATATTTTCCAGCCGGTTCCCAGCACATTTCTGCTGCCGTAATACAGGATAAACAGTACGCCTGTCATGGAGATGATCCGGTACAGCGGGGGGAACGCAGTACTCCAGATATTGGCCTTCACAGCAGATGTCTCATAATCGGTAAGGTTCGCTTCATAGGCCTGCTTCCGCTCTTTTTCTCTGCCATAGACACGGTAAGTGATAGCGTTAGTGGCTCTGTCCAGTGTTGCGGCACTTAAATCTCCGGACTTTTCCTTATAAGCAGCTCCGGTGCGTTGCACGTTACGCTTCATCTTCTCCGCCAGCACATAAGATACCGGTAAAAACAGCATGCCTAAGATTGCCAGCCGCCAGTCATAGAATAACAGCATTCCCACATATGCCGCCAGTGCCACACCGGTATCGAAGATCTCTGTGGTAAATTTCCGCATACCCTCCGCGCAGTCGTCCACATCCAGGATTGCCTTGGTCATCACATTTCCGACACCCTCTTCTTCCAGTTCGGCACGGCTTCTGTGCACCAGGCTGCGGTACAGGATCTCTTTCATGTCACGATTTACATTATTGGCAAAACGTCTGACATAAAAACGTTTGATATAACGGGCAATCTGCACGATGGCAATAGATATCACATATGCCGTCACCAGCACCAGCATATCCCGGTATCCGGCCTTCCCGCCCAGAATATCCACCAGGCATCCCGTCATCCGACCCTCGAACCACGGTCCTGCCAACAATCCGAGATTATAGATCAGACCGGAGATTGTTACCGCCAACAGCACCGGCCACTGGGTTTTGAAATAATACAGGATTTGATCCTTTTTCACTGCCTCAGATATCTGTTTCATCCTCTCCTGCTCCTTCTTCCACACATTTTTCCGCATTGACAAATCCTGTCCTTCTCACGTCACCCATCAATTCTGCTTCTTTCCTCAGCACAACATAAAAAGATGTACTATCCTCTGCTTTAGATAATAGTACATCTTTTTCGTCTGTCAATGTATTTGATTACCATTTCAGGCCTTCAAAATCTCCGAAATGTTCCGCTGGATCCCTGCCGCCACATCCGGTTTATTCATGGAATAGACATGGATATGTTTTACACCGTTCGCCAGCAAGTCGATGATCTGATCAGTGGCATAGGCAATGCCCGCCTGTTTCATGGCTTCCGGGTTATCTCCGAAGCGGTCTACGATATTTTTGAAGCGTTCCGGCACATTACAGCCGGACAGTTTTACGGCATTTCTCACCTGTACACCGCGGGTAATAGGCATGATGCCGGGAACGATGGGCACGGTAATCCCTGCCTCCCGCACACGGTACATAAAGTTGAAGAAGATATTGTTGTCGA
>OGIE01003411.1_pt1 | contig 17113 bp, 17 predicted proteins | sample 1571581 | NCBI WGS metagenome assembly OGIE01 (sample SAMEA2582021, study PRJEB24529) | metagenome | biome: Human gut stool | place: China | collected 2011
CGGCAAGAGCACCCTCATCACCCACATGAACGGCCTGAACAAGCCCACCAGCGGCAAGATCTTCATTGATGGCCGCGACCTGTGGGCCGAACCGGAAAAGATCCGGGACTTCCGGTTCCTGACGGGGCTGGTGTTCCAGTATCCGGAATATCAGCTCTTTGAGGAGACCTGCTACAAGGACATCGCCTTCGGCCCCAAGAACATGGGGCTGGACGAGGCCGAGATCGACCGCCGCGTCCACGAGGCCGCCAGCTTTGTCGGCCTGGACGAGGCCCTGCTGGAGCGCAGCCCCTTTGAACTGTCCGGCGGCCAGAAGCGCCGCGTGGCGGTGGCGGGCGTCATGGCCATGAAGCCCCGCATCCTCGTGCTGGACGAGCCTGCCGCCGGTCTGGACCCCGAAGGCCGGGACGAGATCCTGTCCGAAGTCAAGAACTACCACAAGAAGACCGGCACCACCGTGCTGCTGGTCTCCCACAGCATGGAGGACATCGCCAAGTACGCCGACCGGGTGCTGGTCATGTCCAACAAGAAGATCGCGATGTACGACACCGTGGAGCAGGTCTTCGCCCGTGCGCCGGAGCTGCTCGCACTGGGGCTGTCGGTGCCGCAGGTGACGAAGATCTTCCTGAAGCTGCGGGAGATGGGCGTGGATGTCCCGGCGGACGTGTACACCGTGCCCTATGCCGTCAAGATGATCCTGGAAGCCAAACAGCGGCGGGATGCGGGCGAGAGCCTCGTCCTGCCCCGTGAGCAGAGCCGGAAAGGGGGCGTGTCCGAATGCTGAGAGACATCACCATCGGCCAGCATTTTCCGGGCAGCAGCCTTGTACACAGATTTGACCCCCGGCTCAAGCTGGTGCTGACCATCGCTTATATCATCCTGCTGTTCGCAGCGTCCAACCCGCTGGGTCTGACGCTGTCCATCCTCTTCCTCGTGGCGATGTATGCCGTGGCGAAGATCCCCTTCAAGCTGATCTTGAAAAGCCTGAAGCCCATCCTGCCCATCATCCTCTTCACGGCTGTGCTGAACCTCTTCTTCGTCTCCGGCGAGGGCGACCCGCTGGTGCAGTTCTGGATCTTCAGGATCTACGCCGAGGGCGTCCGCTACGCCGTGCTGATGGCCGTCCGCGTCATGGCCCTCATCGCAGGCACCAGCCTGCTGACCTACACTACCAGCCCCATCGTGCTGACGGATGCCATCGAGCAGCTGCTCAAGCCGCTGGGCAGGCTGCACTTCCCGGTGCACGAGCTTGCCATGATGATGAGCATCGCCCTCCGCTTCATCCCGACCCTCATCGAGGAGACGGATAAGATCATGAACGCCCAGAAGGCCCGTGGTGCCATGCTGGACAGCGGCACCATGACCGAGCGGATCAAGGCGCTGGTGCCGGTGCTCATCCCGCTGTTCATCTCGGCGTTCCGCCGTGCCGACGAGCTGGCCATGGCCATGGAGTGCCGCTGCTACCGCGGCGGTGATGGCCGCACCCGCCTGAAGGTGCTGCGCTGCACCCGGCAGGATTACATCGACCTTGCCGTCTGCATCGTCTGCTTTGCGCTCATCCTGTCCTCGCGGCTGGTGTTCCCGAATTTCTAACCACTTTCTCACCCTCTCAGTCAAAGCCTGACGGCTTTGCCAGCTCCCCCGAAGGGGGAGCTTTGACCGGTTTCGGAAAAGGCGAAAAACCTCGCCCTTCGGGAGAGGTGGCATTGCAAAGCAATGACGGAGAGGGAAACGATCTGCAACGAACTTTTATGAATTTTCTGCTTCTTTTAGCCTACGACGGCACGAATTACTGCGGATTTCAGGTGCAGCCCAATGGGCGGAGCGTGGCCCAGACGTTTCAGGACGGTCTGGAGGCCGTGCTGGGCATCCGGCCCGACATCAAGGGCTGCAGCCGCACCGACGCGGGGGTCCATGCGCTGGGCTTTGCACTGAACTTCCACGCCGACACCCGCATCCCGCCGGAAAAGCTGCCGCTGGCACTCAACCAGCATCTGCCGCCGGATATCCGGGTGTTGTCGGCCCGCATCGTGCCGGAGGATTTCCACGCCCGGTATGCCGCTCACACCAAGACCTACCTTTACCGCATCCACAACAGCCCCATCGACTCGCCCTTCGACGCGAAGTACCACACCCGCGTCCCCCGGCGGCTGGATGAGACCAGGATGCAGCAGGCGGCGCAGAAGTTTGTGGGAACGCACGATTTTCTCGCCCTCTGTGCGGCGGGCAGCTCGGCAGCGGCCCACGGCGACACCATCCGCACCATTACGGATTGCAGCGTTGTGCGAAACGGCGACGACCTGGAGATCACCGTGACGGCAGACGGCTACTTATATAATATGGTGCGCATCCTGGCGGGGACCCTGTGCGAGGCCGGTGCCGGGCGGCTGGACCCGGACGCCGTGCCGGTCATCCTGGCCAGCCGGGACCGCAGCCTGGCCGGGCCGACCCTGCCCGCGCAGGGCTTGTTCCTGAAATGCGTAGATTACAAGGGAGAGGGCGAAGCGAATGCGTAAGATTTCCCGCGGCCGTTCGGAAAACGACGAGCCGCTCTCGGCGGGGCGTGTCGAATATCTGGAGCAGGCCCGCCAGCGGGTGCGCACCCGGCGCATCCGGCGGACGGTCGTCCTGCTGGTGCTGCTGACGGCGGTGGTGCTGTTTGCCACCGGCGTGGTGGGCAGCTCGGTGACGATGGCAAAGGACTTCATCGACACGGCCCGCATCGCGCTGCTGCCCGGCTCCGGCTGGCCGCAGCAGACCGGCGTTTCCGAGGTGATGCAGGTGGAGCCGCTGACCGGCAGCTTTGTGGAGCTGGGCAAGGAGGGCTGCGTCGTCTACTCCCGCAGCGGCAAAAAGCTGAACAGCATCCAGAGCGGCTACGCCCGCCCGGCTCTGGCCGCAGGCCGGAACCGCTTTGTGCTCTACAACCGGTCCGGCAATGAGCTGCGGGTGGAGAGCCGCACCCAGAATCTCTATACCAAACAGATGGAAAACAGCATCTTCCTCTGCGCGGTAGCCGACAACGGCAATCTGGCCGTGGTCACAGAAGACATCAGCGCCATGGCGAAGCTGCTGGTCTACAACGCCAACATGGAAGAAGTGCTGCGCTGGAGCATGAGCTCCAACGACGGCACCCCGCTGCGGATGGCCTTCTCGCCCGACAGCCGGAAGCTGGCGGCGGCCGCCGTCACAGCCAGCGGCGGCCAGATGATGACGAACCTTTACCTCATCAATCTGGCATCGGGGGACCCTGTGAGCATCGCGAACCAGAGCGGTGTGCCCCAGTGGCTGGGCTGGACCTCGGCGTCCACCCTCCTGGCCGTGTACGACACCCGCGTCGTGCTCTACAACGCGGGCGGCGGCGAGCGCGCAGCCTATGAGTTCGCCGGGAACACCCTGAAGGACGTCTCTATGGATGCGGCGGGCAATATCGCCCTGCTGCTGGGGTCCGGCCAGCTGCATCAGACCGTGCTGCTGGACAAAAACCTGAACGTCCAGTTCAGCGGCTCGGTAGCATCGGCCAACGCCATCGTCCGGGCGGGCAGCCTGTTCTATCTGCTGTCCGACAGCGGGGTGGAGTGCTGCAATGTCTCCGGCGAGCGGCAGTGGAGCCAGACCCTTGCGGCCAAGCCCCAGGCACTTCTGGCCGACGCCAAGGAGCTGCTGCTGTTCAGCGGCAATACGGCACAGGTGCTGGAGCCGCCGCAGGAGTAAGGGCTTTGGAGCGAGGGGAGAATGCGATTTGATTGGCACTCTGCGGCAGAAAGTAACAAGGATCATGTTGTATGTTCAAGAATCCGTCATTTATTTTTGATATTCTATGTACGGTGGTCTGGCTCGTTCTGGCCATCCGCTACGCCCGCAAGGGCTTTCTGGCGGGGGTCGTGCAGCTGACGGGCAATCTCATCAGCCTGTTCGGGGCCCGGCAGTTTTCCGGCTGGGCCGCCGGGCAGGTGTTCGAGCGCTTCTTTGCCGGCAGCTTCCGGGACCAGATCGCCGCCAGCATCTCGGCAGACGGGGCCGTCAGCCTCTCCGGCATCGCGGCCCGGTACGCGGGATTTCTGCCGGAGAGCTTCCGGGCTTCCATCGTGGAGGCCTGCGAGCGCTCCATCTCCGCTGTGCTCAACGACAACGCCGTCCTTCTGGCCGACGTCATCGTCCAGAAGGTGCTGGCCCCGCTGCTGACGCCGGTGATCTCGCTGGTGCTGTTCTTCGTGGCATTCGCCCTGCTGCGGATGCTCGTCAGCCTTCTGGTCACGGTGCTGGGGCTGGTGAACAAGCTGCCCGTCATCGGCACCGTCAACCGCGGGCTGGGCTATACGGTGGGCGCACTGGCCAGCCTGGTGGACATCTATCTGGTGCTCTGCGTGGTCTGGGCCATCATCGTCATTACCGGCGGCAATCTCACGGTGCTCAACGACACCGTGATGAGCAGCAGCCTTTACTATAAAGCATTCAATTTGTTCAACCCGTTCCTGTAAACGGGTGGGACCTGAAGGAGGAACTATGGTCTGCATTCGATGCCAAAAGCGTCCGGCCATCATCTTCGTCCAGCGGATGGAGAACGGCCAGATGAAAAACGAGGGGTACTGTCTGCATTGTGCCCGCGAGCTGCACATCAAGCCGGTGGAGGATCTGATGAAGCAGTTCGGCATGTCGGACGAGGACATGGACAACATGGAAGACCGGATGGAAAACATGATGCAGGAGCTGGGCGACGGCTCCGGCAATCCGTTCTCCATGATGATGAACATGGGGCAGCCGCAGAGCGGCGAGGATGGGGACGAAGACCTCATGCCCGGCTCCAGTGCAACGTTCCCGCTGAGCATGAACGGCGGGGAGCAGGACGCTCCCAAGGGGGACAAAAAGCCCGGCAAGAGCGGCAAAAAGCCGCCCCGCCGCAAATTTTTGGACACCTACTGCGAGAACCTGACCCGCAAGGCGCGGGAGGGTCGGCTGGACGACATCATCGGCCGCGACCGTGAGATCTACCGCACCATCCAGATTTTGAGCCGCCGCCAGAAGAACAACCCCTGCCTCATCGGCGAAGCCGGTGTCGGCAAGACCGCCATCGCGGAGGGCATCGCCGAGCGCATCGCCAGAGGCGAGGTGCCTGCCGGGCTGAAGGATAAAGAGATCTACCTGTTGGACCTGACCAGCCTTGTGGCAGGTACGCAGTTCCGCGGCCAGTTCGAGCAGCGGGTCAAGGGCCTGCTGAGCGAGGTCAAGGCCGCCGGAAACGTCATCCTGTTCATCGACGAGATCCACACCATCACCTCGGCCGGTGAGAGCGAGGGTGCCATGAACGCGGGCAACATCCTGAAGCCGGCCCTCTCCCGCGGCGAGATCCAGGTCATCGGTGCCACGACCTTCAACGAGTACCGCAAGTATATCGAGAAGGACCAGGCCCTGGAGCGCCGCTTCCAGCCCGTGCGGGTGGAGGAGCCCAGCGTCTCCGATACGCTGGCCGTGATGAACGGCATCAAGCACTACTACGAGGAGCACCACCATGTGCAGGTGCCCGCCGATGTGCTGAGCGCAGCCGTCACCCTGAGCGAACGGTACATCACCGACCGCTACCTGCCCGATAAGGCAATCGACCTGCTGGACGAGGCCTGCGCCTGCTGCAATCTGGCCCACCCGGTCATCTCGGAGTACCTCGAAATGCAGAAGGAGCTGGATGCCCTCCGGCAGGAAGAAGCCGAGATGGAGAACGCCGACGTCAACGCGCCCATCGACTATGAGCGGGTGGCCGAGCGGAAGACCCGGATGGCCCAGCTGGAGAGCGAGCTGCCCGCAAAGCAGGCCGCTGCCAGCGCGATCCAGGTGACCATGGACGATGTGGCTAAGGTCATCGAGCTGTGGACCGGCATCCCCGCCGTGAAGATCCGGGAGACCGAGTACGCCAAGCTCGCCAGCCTGGAAAGCGAACTGAAAAAGAAGATCATCGGGCAGGACGAGGCCGTCCATCTGGTGGCACAGGCCGTCAAGCGCAGCCGCGCCGACCTGTCCGGCCGCCGCCGCCCCGCCAGCTTCATCTTTGTCGGCCCCACCGGTGTCGGCAAGACCGAGCTGGTCAAGCAGCTGGCCAGCCAGCTCTTCGACGGGCCGGACCCGCTCATCCGCCTCGATATGAGCGAATATATGGAAAAATATGCGGTGTCCCGCATGATCGGTTCGCCTCCGGGCTATGTCGGCTACGAGGAGGCCGGTCAGCTGACCGAAAAGGTCCGCCGCCGTCCTTACAGCGTCGTGCTGTTCGATGAGATCGAAAAAGCCCACCCCGACGTCATGAACATCCTGCTCCAGATCCTGGACGAGGGCAAGATCAACGACGCTCAGGGCCGGACGGTCGATTTTTCCAACACCGTCATCTGCATGACCTCCAACGCGGGCAGCAGCGACCAGTCCACCGCCGGTCTGGGCTTCAACAAGAGCCAGGACCAGCTCAGCGAGGAAAAGAGCCGCAAGGCCCTGAGCCAGTTCCTCCGCCCGGAATTTCTGGGCCGCGTGGACGAGGTCATCACCTTCAGACCGCTGGGGCAGGAAACGCTGGAAGGCATCGCTGCCCTCATGCTGGATGAATACAAGCCCAGCATGGAGGCCAAGGGCATCCGGTACAGCTACACCCCGGCAGCCCTCCATGCGCTGGTCGTCAAAAGCCAGGGCGGCAAATTCGGTGCGCGCGACCTGCGCCGCGTCATCCGCAAGGCCGTGGAGGACCCCGCCGCCGAGAAGATCATCGACGGCACCCTCGCTTCGGGCAGCAGCCTGACCGTGGACGCCGAGAACGACGAGATCGTTCTGCGATAAGCGTATAAGATGAAACAGCCGCCGTGCAGTTTTTCACTGCACGGCGGCTGTTGTTGTTTGATCGGCGGCTCAGTCGTGCTCGCCGGTATAGATCTGGATATAGCGGGGAGCATGTTTTTCCTGCACAAAGAGCAATGCGCAGGTCAGTGCGGCAGCTAAGAACGTGAACACAGCAAGCAGAGCTTTGAGAACTTTCATCGTTTGATCCTCCTTGGCGGGTATGGCATCCGTGGGAGCAAGACCAGCTCTCCACAGAAGTTATTATAGGTAGTATATCATATTCGGTGCCGAAACGCAAACGTCCGTATTTTGGAAGAACGTTACAAAAATGTCAAGGGTTAGTCTCGTCTAATTGTCAAAACAGGCAAAGAAAATTCAGGAATTTACATCATTTTGGCTCAGTTGTCGTTGAACTTCGGGATGCAACATGATACAATAAACGTGTCAAGCAGCTGCCGTCCCTGGCCCCCGTGCGCCCGCACGAAAGCCGGGGAAGGCAATTCAAGCAGAATGGGGGATTTAATTCCATGTTGAACAAGCTGAAACGTGCGGCGCTTGGCGCGCATACGCCGCATGACAAAGCAACTGCTGCAAGCAAACCAGTCCCGATGCCTCTGCCCGCGCAGGTACGCATCCTGATGAGCCAGCACATCGGCGCCCCGGCGAAAGCCCTGGTCAAAAAGGGCGACGAAGTGTTTGTCGGCACCAAGATCGGTGAAGCAGGCGGTTTTGTCTCTGCAAATATCCACTCCAGTGTTTCCGGCACCGTGGCTGCCGTGGAACCGTTCCGTCTGTCCAACGGCCGGATGTGCGACTCCGTCGTCATCAAGACCGATGGCAAGCAGACCGTTGACCCCGCCGTCAAGGCCCCGGAAGTGACCGATAAGGCCAGCTTCCTGGCAGCCGTGCGTGCGTGCGGCCTGGTCGGTCTGGGCGGCGCAGGCTTCCCGACCGACGTCAAGCTCCAGCCCAAGCCTCCGGTGGATACCCTGCTCATCAACGCTTCCGAGTGCGAAGTGTGGCTGACCAGCGATACGCAGGAGATGCTGAACTGCAGCGATGATATCATCCGCGGCATCGAGGCCGTGCTGAAGTACGTCGGCATCCCGAAGTGCGTCATCGGCATCGAGAACAACAAGCCGGAGTGCATCGACCTGCTGTGCCAGAAGACCAAGGACAAGCCTGCGATCGAGGTCAAGCCGCTGCCCAGCGTCTACGGCACCGGTGCCGAGCTGATCCTGATCGAAAAGTGCCTGGGCCGCGAGGTCCCGCACGGCGGTCTGCCCGCCGATGCAGGTGCCATCGTCATGAACGTGACCAGCGTCTCCACCCTGGGCAAGTATCTGGCGACCGGTATGCCGGTGGTCAGCCGCTGCATCACCGTGGACGGCGATGCCTGCGCAAAGCCCCAGAACCTGATCGTCCCCGTGGGCACTGCCTATGAGGATGTGCTGAACGCTGCCGGTGTCAAGGGTGGCGTCAAGCTGGGCAAGGTGGTCGCCGGTGGTGCCATGATGGGCCCCGCTGTCGAGAACCTGAGCTACCCCACCACCAAGACCACCTCCGGCCTCATCATGCTGAGCGACACCGCTGCACAGCCTGCACCGGTCTCTCCCTGCATCCGCTGCGGCCGCTGCGTTGAGTATTGCCCGATGGGTCTGGAGCCGGTGGAAGTCAATCAGGCTTACGCCGCCCGCGATGTTCAGGAGCTGGGCAAGCTGCATGTGGATTACTGCTTCAACTGCGGCTCCTGCTCGTTCGTCTGCCCGGCAAAGCGTCCCTGCACCCAGATGATGGGTCTGGCAAAGGCGTTCTACCTTGGTGAAATCAAAAAAGGAGGCAATAAGTAATGGATACTCGGCTTATTGTTTCGGCCTCCCCGCACCTGCGCTCGGAGGAGACGACCACCAGCCTGATGGCCAACGTGATCGTCGCCCTGACCCCTTGCGTGGTCGCCTCTGCAATCATTTTCGGCTGGCGTGCCCTGCTGGTCACGGCGGTGTCCGTCGTGGCCTGTGTGGCCTTTGAGTGGCTGTACTGCAAGCTGCTCAAGAAGCCCAACCCCATCGGCGACCTGTCCGCAGTCGTCACCGGCATCATCCTGGCGCTGAACGTGCCCGTCGGCATGCCTCTGGGTCAGCTCATCGTTGGTGACCTGGTGGCCATCGTGGTGGTCAAGCAGCTGTTCGGCGGCATCGGCATGAACTTTGCCAACCCCGCACTGGTCGGCCGTATCGTGCTGTTCATCAGCTTTGCCGGTTCGATGAACAAGTGGGTCTACCCCGACGCAGCGGTGGACCAGCTGTCCAGCGCGACCCCGCTGGCCGTGGCAGATACCTCCAAGCTGAGCCTGCTGGACCTGTTCATGGGTGTGCACGGCGGTGTTCTGGGTGAGACCTGCGCTCTGGCCATCGTGCTGGGCCTGATCTATCTGGTGGCCACCAAGACCATCAGCATCGCCATCCCCGCTTCTTACATCGGCAGCATGTTCGTCTTCTACCTCATCTCCACCGGCAGCCTGCACGGCGCTCTGGTCGGCATCCTGTCCGGCGGCCTGATGTTCGGTGCCGTCTTCATGGCGACCGACTATGTCACCAGCCCCTTCACCCTGAAGGGCAAGCTGATCTACGGCCTGTGCCTGGGCATCGTCACCTTCGCCATCCGTCAGTGGGGCAGCTACGCCGAGGGCGTTTCCTTCGCTCTGCTGTTCATGAACCTGTGGGTCCCCTTCATCAACGACTGGACCCGTCAGACTCCTTATGGCTATGTCAAGCCTGCCAAGAAAGCAAAGGAGGGTGCTGGCAAATGAGTAAGAATTCTACCTGGGAGAGCACCGTCAAGCCGGTCGTCGTCCTGAGCGTCATCGCTCTGATCGTCAGCCTGCTGCTTGCACTGGTGAACTCCTTTACGGCTCCCATCATTGAGGAGCACCTGAAGGCTGCGACTCTGGCAGCCTATGTGGATGTCATGCCCACCGTTTCCAGCGCATCCGACCTGGACGAGGTGACCGACTTCAGCACCGAGAACGTGACGGGCGTGGTCAAGGCCACCGATGGCAGCATCGCCATCAAGGCAGAGGAAAAGGGCTTCGACGGCGGCATCCTGTCCGTCATCATGGGCTTTGATACCAATGGCACTGTCACCGGCATCTGGGTGGACGCTTCGACTCAGACCAAGGGCATCGGCAGCAATGTCGCAACGGACAGCTTCCTGGCGCAGTTCGACGGCATGGACGGCACCCAGAACATCACCCTGGGCCAGGGCTACGACGCTTACAGCGGCGCTACGATCTCTTCCAAGGCTCTGTTTGCTGCCATCAATGACTGCATCAACTGCTACAATGAGCTGGCATAAAGGAGGTTGGTAAGAAATGGCAAACGAAAACAAGTCCAAGGTAAGCATCCTTACCAACGGCATCATCAAAGAGAACCCCGTTCTGCGTCTGGTCCTGGGCACCTGCTCGTGCCTGGCCGTTACCACGGCTGTTTCCAGCGCACTGGGCATGGGCGCGGCCTTCACCTTCGTGCTGGTCTGCTCCAACATCCTGATCTCGCTGCTGCGCAACGTGATCCCCGCAAAGGTCCATCTGCCCTGCTACATCGTCATCATCGCAGGCTTCGTGACCATCGTTCAGATGGTGATGCACGCCTACATGGAGAGCCTGTACACCGCACTGGGCGTCTTCCTGCCCCTGATCGTCGTCAACTGCATCATCCTCGGCCGTGCCGAGATGTTCGCCTGCAAGAACAGCGTGGTCGATTCCGCTCTGGACGGCATCGGCATGGGCATCGGCTATACCCTGACCGTTACCCTGATGGCTTCCATCCGTGAGATCCTGGGCAGCGGCACCTGGCTGGGCTTCACCGTCCTGCCGGAGAGCATGGCCAAGATGAGCATCATGACCCAGGCCCCCGGCGCATTCTTCTGCTACGGTGTCCTGATGGCCGGCTGCATCTGGCTGGAAGGCAAGCTGGACGCCCGCATTGAGCGCAAGAGCTGCTGTGACCTTGACAATCTGAAGAAGGAGGCGGAATAAGATGCTCGTTAAACTCGCTGCGATCTTCTTCAGCATGATCCTGGTCAACAACTACGTGCTGGTGAAGTTCTATGGCATCTGCCCGTTCCTGGGCGTTTCCAAAAAGCTGGACTCCTCGCTGGGCATGTCCGGTGCTGTTATCTTCGTCATGCTGGTGGCAACGGCTGTCACCTTCCCGCTGCAGATCTTCATTCTGGACCCCGCTGGCCTGAGCTACCTGCAGACCATCGTCTTCATCCTGGTCATCGCCGTTCTGGTCCAGTTCATCGAGATCTTCCTGAAAAAGTACGTTGTCGCTCTGTACAACTCCCTGGGCGTTTACCTGCCCCTGATCACCACCAACTGCTGCGTGCTGGCTGTCACCATCCTGGTCGTGGACGACTACGGTGCTGACGTTGCCACCCTGGGCTTTGCAGCCGCCTACGTTGAGGCTCTGGTCTGCGCTGTGGGCGCAGGCGTCGGCTTCATGCTGGCCATGGTCATGTTCAGCGGTGTGCGCAAGCGCGTGGAAGCCTGCGATCCCCCGGCACCCTTCAAGGGCCTGCCCATCACCCTGATCGCAGCAGCAATCACCAGCCTGTCCTTCATGGGCTTCGGCGGCATCGTCGAAAACCTGTTCAATGTCACGCTGTAAGGGAGGAACAGGAAAATGAGTATTGTATCTGCTGTTGTTCTATGTACCCTCGTGGGCGCAGTCGGTGCCATCATCCTGGTGGCAGCGTCCAAGTTTATGGCGGTCGAGGAAGACCCCCGCATTGAGGAAGTTGCCGGCTGCCTGGCCGGTGCAAACTGCGGCGGCTGCGGCTACGCAGGCTGCGCCGACTACGCAAAGGCCGTTGTCATGGACGGCGTCCCCTGCGACAAGTGCGCACCCGGCGGCCCCAAGGCTGCTGCCGCCATCGCCAAGATCATGGGCGGCGAGGCAAGCGCTGTGGAAAAGAAGGCTGTGGTCCAGTGCCAGGGCAATACCGAGCACTGCAAGCCCAGCTATGACTACAAGGGCATCCAGACCTGTGCCGCTGCTGCGGCCCTGTACGGCGGCCCCAAGACCTGTTCCTTCGCCTGCATCGGCCTGGGCGACTGCACCAAGGTGTGCAAGTTCGACGCCATCCACATCGTGGACGGTGTGGCCAAGGTGGACAAGGACAAGTGCACCGGCTGCGGTGCCTGCGCCAATACCTGCCCCAAGAAGGTCATCATGATCGACGCTGCCGGCCCGCGTAAGCCGGTGGTCATGTGCTCCAACAAGGATAAGGGTGCGGTGGCCAACAAGGTCTGCACCACCTCCTGCATTGCCTGCGGCATGTGCGAGCGCACCTGTAAGTTCGACGCCATCCATGTGGTGGATGGTGTGGCCCGTGTGGACTATGACAAGTGCAAGGGCTGCGGCATGTGCGCCCAGAAGTGCCCGAAGAAGATCATTCTCTTCCCGCTGAAGGACGATCCGTATCCCCCGAAGCCCGTGGTGAAGCCTGCTGCCCCGGCAGCGGCTAAGCCCGCCGCTCCTGCCGCTCCCGCTGAAAAGCCCGAGACCAAGGCAGAGTAAAGATCGCATCAAGCAAACCCTGAAAGAAGGGATGGACAAGCGTCCATCCCTTCTTTTTGCGCTTTTGGGGTAAAATCCGGTTGCGCTGGGGCAGAATTTCTGCTCCATCAGTACTTTTCGATTCCTCTGGCCTTTGCGCTGAACTCGCACCCGCAGTAATCCTGCCGGTACAGGCCATATTCCTCCGAAAGCTGCAGACTGCGCAGATAGCCGTTGTGCTTTTTGAAGTCTGAGGGCAGGTGCTTCACGCCGAACTCCGCTTCCAGCTCCTGCCCGATGGCGTTGATGCGTTTGGCGTCCTTGTGGGGGCTGATGGACAGGGTGGTGGTGAACCAGTCGAAGCCGTGCTCGGCGGCGTACTGTGCCGCCCGGCGCATCCGCAGCCGGTAGCAGACGGTGCAGCGGCCGCCGCGCTCCGGCTCGGCTTCCAGCCCCTGCACGGCGGTGTAGAACTGCTGTGGGTCGTAGGTGTCCTCCACCACGGTCACCCCCAGCGGGTGGGCCTGGGCCACAAACTTTTTCAGCTCCTCGCCCCGGCGGTAGTATTCCTCTGCCGGCCAGGTGTTGGGGTTGTAGTACAGCACCGTGATGTCAAAATATTGGCACAGCTGCTCCAGCACCGCGCTGGAGCAGGGGCCGCAGCAGGCGTGCAGCAGCAGCCGGGGCCGGGCGTCGCCCAGAGTTTTCAACACGGCGTCCATCTGCTGTGCAAAATTCAATTGAGTTGCCATTGATATCATCCTCTGTTATAATGTTTCTGCTGACATTATACCATATTTTGCGCTGAAATACAGGAGGTTCCCCATGACTCAGGAAAAGATCGCCCGCATCAATGAGCTGGCAAAAAAGAGCAAGACCACCGGCCTGACCGATGCCGAAAAGGCCGAGCAGCAGACCCTGCGGCAGGAGTATCTGGCCGATGTCAAGGCCAGCCTGCGCGCCCAGCTGGACCGCACGTCCATCCAGGAGCCAGACGGCACCATCCACAAGGTGACCCGCCGCACGGACGCAAAAAAGCCCCGCAGCTGAGCGGACCGCTTCCGGACCCGAATTTTGGAGGAAAATGCAGCCGAAAGGTGCGTTTTCCTCTTTTTTTGCGCGGCAGACTGTGTTATACTATACTAGTATTGGTGCGTGCTGAATACGCGCGCCGTCGTATTTTCCCAAGGTGGCGTATCCCGGGCAAGGTGCACGGAAAAGGCTGTCTTTTGAAAAAAGGATAAAGAGGTCATTTATTATGCTTACTGCAATTACGGGTATCAACTGGGGCGATGAGGGCAAGGGCCGCATGGTCGACCTGATCAGCCAGGAGTATGACATCGTTGCACGGTATCAGGGCGGCAACAACGCAGGCCATACCGTTAAAAACGAGCGCGGCAAGTTCGTGCTGAACCTGCTGCCCTCCGGCATCCTGCGCTCCAACGTCGTGTGCGTTATGGGCAACGGCATGGTCATCGACCCGCATCATCTGGACGGCGAGATCAATAAGCTGCGCGAGCAGGGCATTGAGATCACCCCGGCAAACCTGAAGATCTCCGACCGCGCAACCATCACCATGCCCTACCATGTGGAGCAGGATGGTCTGGAGGAAGCACGCCTGTCCAAGACCGGCGCACAGTTCGGCTCCACCAAGCGCGGCATTGCCTACGCTTACGGCGACAAGTACATGAAAAAGACCCTGCGCATGGGCGATCTGCTGCATCTGGACGACGCCGTGAAGAAGCGTCTGGTCACCATGGTGGATTCCAAGAATCTGGTCATGGAGGGCAGCTACAACGCAGCGCCCATCAGCGTGGACGAGATGTGGGCATGGCTGGAAAAGTATGCCGCCATCTTCAAGGACTATATCTGCGATGTGGGGCAGTATCTGGCCGATGCCGATGCAGCCGGCAAGAAGGTACTGTTTGAGGCACAGCTGGGTGCCCTGCGCGATATCGACTTTGGTATCTACCCCTACACCACCTCCTCCAACGTCATCGGTGCTTATGCACCCATCGGTGCCGGTATCCCCGGCCACAAGCTGAACAACTCCATCGGCGTCATGAAGGCCTACTCCTCCTGCGTGGGCGACGGCCCCTTCGCCGCCGAACTGGCTATGACCGAGGAAGAGAAGCACGCTCTGCGTGAGGCCGGCCACGAGTACGGCGCAGCTACCGGACGTCCCCGCCGCGTGGGCCCCATCGATCTGGTGGCAAGCCGCTACGGCGTGTTCTGCCAGGGCTGCGACGAGGTCGCTCTGACCCTGCTGGATGTGCTGGATTACATGGAAAAGATCCCCATGGTCACCGCTTACAAGCTGACCGACGGCACCACCACCACCCGCTTCCCCATGGGTGAGGCACTGGATACCGCTCAGCCCGTGGTGGAGTACCTGCCCGGCTGGCACTGCGATATCACCGCAGCCCGCAAGTGGGAAGATCTGCCCAAGGAGGCACACGATTACGTGGAATATCTGGAAAAGGCTGTCGGCTGCAAGATCACCTACATCTCTGTGGGTGCCGAGCGTGAGGCTTATATCCACCACGTGTGATCCCCTGCAAAGCTCCTGAATGATTCAGAAAAGGAAGCGTCACAGATGTTTGATATCATTACCGACAGCGCATGCGACCTGACGCTGGACACTGCCAAACAGCTCCAAATCGAGGTCGTGCCCTTCTATGTCTCGCTGGACGGCGAGCACTACCGCAAAGAAGGCAAGGAAATCGCCGTGAGGGACTTCTACCAGTTCATGGTGGACAACCCTTCGGCCTACCCCAAAACCAGCCTTGCTTCCATTGAGGACTTTGAGCAGGCATTCCGTGCCCATGCTGCTGCTGGCCGGGATGTGCTGTGTCTGGTGTTCACCAGCAAGATGAGCGGCTGTGTGGGCAGCGCCCGCAATGCCCGGGATCTGGTGCTGGAAGATTTCCCCGATGCCCGCATTGAGGTCATTGACAGCGCGGCGGCTACCGTTACCGAGTCCACCATGGTGGAAAACGCCGTGGCCATGCGGGACGCAGGCTGCACGCTGGACGAGACCGTGACATGGCTGGAAGCAGAGAAAGCTACCAACCAGATCTTCTTCACGGTAGGCAATCTGGACTATCTCATTAAGGGCGGCCGCATTGGCAAGGTGACGGGCCGTGCAGCCAACATGCTGGGCATCAAGCCGATGATCCTGTTCAAGGATGGCGAGATCTTCTCCGGCGGTGTGGCACGCGGCCGACAGAAGAGCTTTGAAAAAGCGCTGGAACAGCTGATGAACTATCTGGATGCCCACGGCGGCACCCCGGACGACTACCGCATCACCGTAGGCTACGGCTACGACGAAGAGGAAGGCAAGCGCCTGTGGATGCAGACCCGCGCGGCCCTGCGTGCAAAGTACCCCGGCGCACAGTGCGAAGTGGGCCTGTTGCAGATCGGCTGCACCATTGCCGTGCACACCGGCCCCTATGCGCTGGGCATGGGCGTGATGCGGCGGTGGAAAAAACAGTAACTCCCTCAGTCGCCTCCGGCGACAGCTCCCTCTAGGAGGGAGCCTTACGGCAGCGAAAAGCCTCTCTCTGAGAGGGAGGTGGCATTGCGTCAGCAATGACGGAGGGAGTTCCCACATAGTAAAAAAGAAGCCCCGACGAATGTCGGGGCTTCTTTTTTTTTTCAGCCTTGATTTTTACGATGCACGATCACAGAAGACGGTGACACGGGTCTTGCCGCCATAGGTGCAGGTGTACAGCACCAGGGCGTAGCCGCTGTGTTCCACTTCCTCCACACTGTGGGGGTCAAGCACTTCGACCTTGTTCACGACGTACTCATTTACGATGCCGTCCATATCGGTGAAGGTGACGCTGTCCCCCGCTGTGAGGGAGGTCAGCTTGCCGAAATGGCTCTCGTAGTTGTGCGCCGCAATGACCAGATCATCGGTGCGGGAAGAGCCGAACTGGCGGCAGGGGGCGATCTTCAGGCGGGGGTAGCTCCACTCGCTCATCACCGGCAGGTCAATGCCGATGGCGGGAATGGAGATCTCACCCACATATTCGTTGCCGTCGATCTCCACCACCGGGAGCTCGGGGTCCAGGGGGCCGCTCTCTGCCTCCGGTTCCGGGGTCTCCACCTTCTGCTGAAGGTCGGCCACCACGGTCTGGGCCTCGGCACCGGCGTGGGCATCCTCGTAGCGGTTGTAGGCGTACAGGCCGCCCGCCGCCAGCAGGAGCACCACACCCAGCACGATGCAGACGAGCCCGGGGGATACTTTACGCATTCTTTTCACGTTAGCCTATCTTTTTTTCCGTGATGATTTTTCCGCACAGTGGAGCCCTCCCTGCATCATAGTATTTTTGGCAAAACCGGAGGAAAAGATATCCAACTTTTGTCGTTTTTCTTTCCCTTGGCAGGTTATTTTTACCAGACACATCATTATCGTAATTATAGCATGTACACCCGGCATTTTCAATAGTGAAATTTTATTTTCCCTTCCCCTTTTCAGACAAAATATTCTGCGATATACAGCAAGTTATGAACCGCCGTAATATATCGCGGGGAGTAGCGCAGTCTAACTTATCCGCACGCCCCGCCGCATTGATATATCACGCAGTTTTGTGTTGTATCTTCGCAGTTTCACTCTCTATAATACATGAAACGCAGATTCCTTTCACTTTTTTTCGAGATTTTTTGAAAAAAGTTTTCGGGGGAGAGGAATAACCCCACCGTCATTGCTTCGCAATGCCACCGCCCCTAATAGG
>OGIE01003441.1_pt1 | contig 16995 bp, 10 predicted proteins | sample 1571581 | NCBI WGS metagenome assembly OGIE01 (sample SAMEA2582021, study PRJEB24529) | metagenome | biome: Human gut stool | place: China | collected 2011
GGCAAGGCCGCGGGCGATGGCGTTGTGCGACGCGATGTCGTTGAGGTAGCGGCGGCGGCCGAAAATCGTCGAGACGAAACCCTCCTCCTTGGCCTTCTCGACCACGTTGTCCATATACCTCTTGACCCCGGGGTAGGAGGCGAAATAGCCGTCGATGATCTCCTTGGCCTCCTTGCGCGGAATTTCGAGCCGCTGGCTCAGCCCGAAGGCCGAAATGCCGTAGATGATGCCGAAATTGGCCGTCTTGGCCCGGCGGCGTTCTTCGGAGGTCACCTCGTCGAGCGTTTTGTTGAAGAGCTTGGCGGCCGTGGCGGCATGGATGTCCTCGCCATGCTCGAAGGCCGCGATCAACGACTCGTCGCCCGAAAGGTGGGCCATCAGCCGCAGTTCGACCTGGCTGTAATCGGCCGAAAGCAGCAGGTGATCGTCGTCCGAGGGGATGAACGCCTTGCGGATGCGGCGGCCCATGTCGTCGCGGACGGGGATGTTCTGCAAATTGGGATTCGTCGACGAAAGGCGTCCCGTGGCCGTCACGGCCTGGTTGAACGAGGTGTGGATGCGCCCCGTCGAGCGGTTGACCAGCTGGGGCAGCGCCTCGACATAGGTCGAAAGCAGTTTCTTCACGCCCCGGTATTCGAGGATCAGATCGACGATCCGGTGTTTGCGGGCGAACGACTGGAGGTAGTCCTCGTCGGTACAGAACTGCTTGGTCTTGGTCATCTTGGGCTTCTCGGCAATGCGCATTTTCCCGAAAAGCACCTCGCCCAGCTGGCGCGCCGAGTTGATGTTCAGGTTCGGTTCGCCCGCCTCGGTGCGGATCGCCGCCTCCAGTTCCGCGAGTTTGCGGTTCAACTCGACGGCATAGACCGCCAGCGCTTCGGAGTCGATCCTCACGCCCGCCATCTCGATGTCGGCCAGCACGGCGATCATCGGCTCCTCGATCTCGAAATAGAGGTGCTGGAGGCCGATCTGCTCGATCATGGGGTAGAGCGCCTGCTTGAGTTGCAGCGTCACATCGGCATCCTCGGCGGCGTACTCCTTGACGCGTTCGACGTTCACAAGGTCCATCGTCAGCTGCTTCGAGCCTTTGCCGATGAGCGTTTCGATCTCGATGGGCTTGTAATTGAGGTATTTCTCCGCAAGGGCGTTCATGTTGTGGCGCGACTCGGGATCGAGCAGGTAGTGGAGGATCATCGTGTCGTACATGCGGCCCCGGATCGTGATGCCCAGCCGGCGCAGCACCATCAGGTCGAACTTGATGTTCTGCCCGATCTTGGCGATCTTCTCATCCTCGAACAGCGGCCGCACGATCTCCGCATACTCGGGCGTATCCTTCTCCAGGAAAGGCACGTACCACGCTTTGAACGGTTCCACGGCGAGCGACAGCCCGACGATGCGGTCGTTGAAGATGTCGAAACCCGTGGTCTCGGTGTCGAAACAGAATTCGGGGTATCTGCCGACCGCGGCGACCACCTCGCGCAGTTGCGCGGCGCTCTCCACGAGCGTGTATTCGTGGGGCGTCGTCTGGGCCGTCCGGAACTGCATCGCCTCGGCTTCGGCCTGGAGTTCGGCCACGGGAACCTCCTGCGCCGCAGGAAGCGGCACGACGGGGTCGCCGAACAGATTGCCCTGTCCCGCCAGCGCGGCCTTCTTCGCCGCGGCCGACTTGGCGCGGGCCATCTCCGCCAGCTGGGTCTGCGCCTCCTGACGCGGACCTTCGGGAAGCGGCTCGGCGGGTGCGAGGTTCGTCAGATCGTTCATAAAAGCCTTGAAATCCAATTCGGCGAAGATCCCGCGCAGCTGGTCGATATGCGGGTCGCAAACCGTGAGGTCCTCCTCGCGGAAGGGGATCGGCACGTCGAGGCAGATGGTCGTCAGGCGCTTGGCCAGCCGCAGGTTGTCGGCCCACCCGGCGATCTTCTCGCCCTGCTTTCCGGGAATTTTGCCGACATTCTCCAGAATGTTTTCCACCGTTCCCCACTCCCGGACCAGTTTGCAGGCGATCTTCTCGCCGATGCCCGGGACGCCGGGAATATTGTCCGAGGCATCGCCCCACAGCGCAAGGATGTCGCGCACCAGCTGCGGGTCGTCGATGCCGTACTTCTCGCGGATGGCCTCGCGGTCGACGATCTCGATGCTGCCCTCGGCGCCCCGCTGTTTGTAGATGCGGCAATTGTCGCGCACCAGCTGGCCGTAATCTTTGTCGGGCGTCACCATATAGACGTCGTAACCGGCTTCGACACCCTTCTGCGAAAGGGTTCCGATCACGTCGTCGGCTTCGTAACCCGCCACTTCGAGAATCGGAATGCACATCGCGTCGAGCACCCGTTTCACGTAGGGTATCGAAAGCAGGATGTCCTCGGGGGTTTCGGAACGGTTGGCCTTGTATTCCGGAAAGATGTCGCGGCGGAAGCTGCCGCCCTTGGGATCGAACGCCACGCCCAACAGATCGGGCCTTTCGCGTTTCTGAATGTCGCGCAGGAACTTCACGAAGCCGAACACCACGGAGGTGTTCATCCCCTCGCGGTTACGCATCGGACGGCCCAAAAAGGCATAGTAATACTTGAAAATCAACGCATAGGCGTCGACCAGAAAGAGTTTTTTCATATCAGATAAGTTGCGTCAATTAGAGTCACCTTTTCCCCGCTGCGGCCATTTTCACAAACCCGCCGCATCCGGAATCCCTGCTTGTCTTCTTACATATTGTCCTCGGCGAACCACTCGGCGAACGATGTCGCCGTCTCGTGCAGGCGCAGCGAGTGGAGCGCGACGCCTTCGGGAAGGCGTGCGGCGATGCGGGCGGCGAAATCGCCGAGCATGTTCTCGCACGTCGGCTGGTAGCCCACCGTAACCACATTGCCGAAGCGTTCGGCGAGCACGCGGAAAAATTCCTCCCCGGATTCCGAGGCGCGCAGCACCAGCGCATGATCGAAACGCGAGACGATCTCCTCGCTGACGATCCGTTTCAGTACGCCGAAATCCAGCACCATGCCGCATTTCGGGTTGGACGCATCTTCGGCCGGAGTACCCTTAACCGTTACAAACAGACGGTAGGAGTGCCCGTGAATCTCGCGGCACGGACCGTCGTATCCGTCGAGCGCATGAGCCGCCTCGAACGAAAATTCTTTAGTCAATCTGATAACTGCCATATTGCAAAGATAATGTAAAGCGCAAAATATTCACCCCGATCGGACGTTTCTCTTTAAAATTAGTTATATTTGCCCGACTATGAAGCAGATTCTCGCCGATATTACTCCTGTGGGCAGCAACAATTTATTCGTGACCCACTACTGGCCCGACAAGCAGACCGATCCTCCGCTCCATTACCACGAAGATTACATGCTCTGCCTGACGCTCCACGTGCGCGGCCAGCGCATCATGGACGACGCGGTCGAAGATTTCACCGAAAAGGACCTCGTGCTCATCAACCCCGGAACCCCGCACCGTTTCAAGCGCGACGCGGCGTATGCCGACGCCAAGTGCGAAACCGCCACGGTCATGTTCAGCCGCGAGATGCCCGACTGGAAGTTCCTCTCGCTCGAACACATGCGTCCCATCCGCGAAATGCTGCTCCGCCCTGCGGCCGGACTGCGATTCGCCCCGAAAACGATCGACACCGTGCTCGAACGGATGATATCGCTGCCCAAACTCGACGGGTTCGAAGCCGTCTCGCTCTTTTTCAGCATCCTCAACGACCTTGCCACAGCGCCGCCCGACGAGGTGCAGCAGATCGGTTCGCGTCACGACGGTTCCTACCAGGACGACCGGGTGCGCCGAATCGTCCGGTTCGTGGAGGAAAGCTATTCCCGCAAACTCTCGCTGGAGGAGATCGGCCGTTCGGTGGACATGTCCCCGTCGTCGGTGTGCCGCTACTTCAAACGCCGCACGCACCAGAACCTGTGGGAATACATCAACAGCTTCCGCATCAACCGGGCCGCGCAGCTCATCGTCGAGACGCAGCTCCCCATTTCGGAAATAGGCCCCCGCTGCGGATTCACCAACGTCTCGAATTTCAACCATCTGTTCCGCGCCCACCTCGGAACCACGCCCAGCGACTACCGCAGCCGGTTCAAAACCTCGCCGCTCACGCCGGATACGACGAACTGAAAAGAGGCGCCCCCTTCATCCGGAGACGCCTCTTTTTCACGATACGTACGGATCAACGCACTTCGACCTTCCAGGGCGAGTACATCAGGACGCCCTGCTGGTTCAGGGCCTCGCGCACGGTGTTGTACTCCTTCATCATCAGTCCCAGTTCCGAACGGGCGAAAGCCTCGCGGACGCTCACGTTCAGCGACGCGATGATCGCAGCGAAACCCGTCGGCTCCTCCTTCACTTCGACGACCCGGTAGCCGTCGCCCAGTTCCGCCTTGTCTACGGCCAGCGCAATGGCCGTTTTCAATCCGCCGTAGGTGTCGATCAGACCGACTTCCAGCGCATCCTTACCCAACCAGACACGGCCGCCGGCGATGTCGAGCACCTTCCCGATCGGAAGATTGCGCCCCTCGGCCACATGGTTGGTGAAGGTGGTGTAAACCCGGTCGACACCGCGCATGATCATCGCCCGCTGCAAGGGCGTCAGCGGCGACGTGGCCGCGAAATCGGCCGAAGCGTTGCTCTTCACGCCGTCGACGGTGATGCCCAGTTTGTTTTTCAGGGCGTCGCGCGTATCGAGGAACATGCCGAACACGCCGATCGAACCCGTGAGGGTCATCTTGTCGGCCACGATCGCATCGGCAGGGCAGGAGATGTAATAACCGCCGCTGGCCGCATAGGAGCCCATCGACACGATGACGGGTTTCTCGGCACGCAGCAGTTCGATCTCGCGCCAGATGACGTCCGATGCCAGCGCGCTTCCGCCGGGGGAGTTGACGCGCAGCACGACGGCCTTCACCTTCTCGTTGTCGCGCACGCCGGCGATCTTCGCAGCCAGCGTATTGCCGTAAATCTCCTTGCCGTACCCCTCGCCGTCGACGATCTGACCGTCGGCATAGACGACGGCCACCTGGTCGGCGGAGATGTTTTTCAGGTCGGCGCCCACCTGCGCGGCGTAGTCGCCCAGCGTGACGAAGTCGTAATCGTCGGAAACGCCCAGTTCGGCAAAGACATCCTCCATCTGGTCCTCGTAGATCAGACTGTCGACAAGCCCTTTTTCAAGCGCCTCGTCGGGAAGCGCCACCTCCAGTCTGTCGGCCATTTCGTTCAGCGTCTTCAGTTCGATGCCGCGCGCCTCGGCAACGCTTTCGGCGATGACGCCCCACATAGAGCTGACGAGCTGCTGCATCTGTTCGCGGTTGGCGTCGGACATCTTGTCATAGATATAAGGTTCGACGGCGCTCTTGTATTTGCAGGCCGTGGGGCGGAACACTTCGGCCTTGAGGTCGAGTTTGTCCAGCAGCCCCTTGTAGAACATCAGGTTCATCGACAGTCCGGCCCACTCCATCATGCCCTCGGGCTGCATGTAGATCTTGTCGGCGACCGAAGCCAGGTAATAGCCGCCCTGCGAATAGGTTTCGTTGTAGGCGACGATGAATTTGCCGCTCTGCTTGAACTCCACGAGCGCCTCGCGCAGCTCCTCCAGGATCGCCGAACCGGTTACGCCCCCCGTGCCGTTCATCCGCAGGTAGATGCCCTTGATGCGGTCGTCGTCACGCGCGGCTTCGAGGGCGCGGAGCGCCTTCAGGAGCGGAAGCTGCCGCTGGGTCTGGAGCGTCATCAGGTCGAGACCCGCCAGCGGATCGGACGACGGGGCGTCGGTCAGCACCTCCGAGAAGTCGATCTTCAGGATCGACTCGGGATGCACCGCCACACTCTTCTCCATCGAGCCGGCAATGCCCAGCAAAATGAAAATCCACAGGAAAAACACCAGGAACGTCCCCACGACGACCGCGAGAAGCCCTGCCAGAAAAGTCTTGATAAAATTCATAGTTCGTTCTATTTTGTTGTTGTCTTCTTCCGTATGTTGTCGCAAATATAGCGATTTTATACGAAAAACAAATAAAATTTATCGTTTTTCGATAAAATAATTAGACATACTATATATATTCTCCAAAATATACGTTATCTTTGGTGGCGTAACGACACTTTTATCTGCCGGAGCGTTTTACCGAACCCCATGCGATTCGGTTTTAAGCCCGTTCCGCTTTTTCATATTTTTGCCGAAAAGAAACTGAATACGACAATGGAAGAAAAAATCAAACGCCTGCTCGCATCGGTCGTCCACCCGGAAACCGGACAGGACATCGTTTCGAGCGGATTCATCGAACATACGGCGTCCGCCGAAGGCAAAGTCACCGTCGTGCTGCGCTTCGCCAAGGCCCGCGACCCGTTCGCCGTGAAGATCAAGAACCAGGCCGAATCGCTTTTGCGCGAGGCGTTTCCGGGCGCGGAGGTGCTCGTCGTGATCAAGGAGGGCGGGGCGGCTCCGCGTCCCGAACCCAAATTGAAGACCACCACGGGCGGCATCGCCAGGGTAATCGCCGTCGCCTCGGGCAAGGGTGGGGTAGGCAAGTCCACCGTCACGGCCAACCTGGCCATCGCCCTGCGGAACATGGGTTTCCGCGTCGGCGTCCTCGATGCGGACATCTACGGACCGTCGCAGCCCAAAATGTTCGGCGTGGAAGGGTACGTGCCCGAAGCCGTCGCCGAGGACGGGGTGGACCACATCGTCCCGGCCGAATCAATGGACGTAAAGCTCATGTCGATCGGCTTCTTCATCAAACCCACCGATGCGCTGCTGTGGCGCGGCGCAATGGCTGTCAGCGCCCTCAAACAGATGATTCACCAGACCCGGTGGGGGACGCTGGACTTCCTGCTCACGGACCTCCCTCCCGGCACGGGCGACGTGCATCTGTCGATCATCGGCGAACTGAAAATCGACGCCGCGGTGATTGTCTCGACGCCGCAGCAGATCGCCGTAGCCGACGTCGTGCGCGGCGTGGAGATGTTCCGCAACGAAAACGTCAACATCCCCGTGGCGGGCATCGTCGAGAACATGGCGTGGTTCACGCCCGCCGAACTGCCCGAAAACCGCTACTACATCTTCGGCCGCGGCGGAGCACGCGCATACGCCGAAAAAAGCGGGGTGGAGTTCCTGGGAGAAATACCTATCATCCAGTCGATTATGGACGGAGCAGACGCAGGGACGCCGGCGGCGGGAATTGATTCCCGCGTCGAGGAACACTACCGCGGGATCGCCGAAAAGATTGTCGGCAAAGTGATGAAAAACGGTTGACAACTTGTCGAAAACCGCGTTGATAACCGATGAAAAAGAATGAAAAGTCGAAGCTGAAAAATTTGCTTTTCGAAAAAGAGAACGGATATAAAAATCTTTTCGCCGAAACCAAAAATAGTTTTAAGAAGTTGTCATACCCGGAAAAGGGATGAAACCGGAAGAGAATGTTTAAAACAAAAGGCTGTCGATATGTCGACAAACTGTTTCAACAATTGTCGATTGTTTTTATATTCTTTTGATTTTGAATCAATTAAAATTTGAAATAAGAAACAATGAAAATAAAAAGTGTTGATTGGAAAATAACACTTCCACTTGTCAACAGTATCAACAGCTATTATATCTATTCTTCTTTTTATTATTTAAATTAATTAAAGGAATAAAAATAAAAAATGAACGTGGAAAACTCCTCCGAGCTCAGCCGCCGCATCGGGGATCTCAAGCGCGAGAAAAACGCCGTGATCCTGGCGCACTACTATACGACGCCCGAGGTGCAGGCCGTCGCCGATTTTCTGGGCGACTCGCTCGCCCTCTCCGTCCGGGCGCAGTCGGTCGACGCCGACATCATCCTCTTCGCCGGAGTGCACTTCATGGCCGAGACCGCCAAGGTCCTCTGCCCCGAAAAGAAGGTGCTGATCCCCTGTCCCGAGGCGGGGTGCTCGCTGGCCGAGTCGTGCGACGCCGGGGAATTCGCGGCTTTCAAGGCAAAATACCCCGGTCACACGGTCGTCTCCTATGTGAACACCACGGTCGGCGTGAAGGCGCTGACCGACATCTGCTGCACGTCGTCCAACGCGCTGAAGGTCGTGGAGTCGATTCCCGCCGACCAGCCCGTGATTTTCGCTCCCGACCGCAATCTGGGTTCCTATATCCAGAAGCTCACCGGGCGTCGGAACATGGTGCTGTGGGACGGAGCGTGCCACGTCCACGAGGAGTTTTCGCTCGAAAAACTGCTGACGCTCAAACGGGAGCATCCGGCGGCGAAGGTCGTCGTGCACCCCGAGTGCCGGGCCTATATCGTCGAAGTGGCCGACTATGTGGGTTCCACGGCGGGGATACTCGAATATTGCGGCCGGAGCGACGCGCAGGAGTTCATCGTGGTGACCGAGGCGGGAATCCTCGCCGAGATGAAGAGGCGTTATCCGGAAAAAGAGTTTATCCCGGCGCCTCCCGACGACGAGACGTGCGGATGCAACAACTGCAAGTATATGAAGATGGTGACGCTGGAGAACATCTACGCGTGCCTCGAGAACGAATCGCCCGAGATCGTGCTCGACGACGAGGTGCGCCGGGCGGCGGAGCGGTCCATTCTGAATATGATCAATGTCAAATAATCTGAAGCGATTACATACGATTAATCTTTAATGCACTTTATGAAGAAAATCTTTTTACTGCTCGCCGCAGCGTGCGTCACGCTCTCGGCGGCGGCGGACGAGGGCATGTGGATGCTGCCCTATCTCCAGAAAATGAACAGCAAGGACATGAAGGCCCGCGGATGCAAACTCTCGGCCGAGGAGATTTACAGCATGAACAACTCTTCGCTCAAGGACGCCATCGTCATTTTCGGCGGCGGATGCACGGGTGAGATCGTTTCGCCCGACGGACTGCTGTTCACCAATCACCACTGCGGTTACGGGTCGATCCAGTCGCTTTCGTCCGTGGAGCACGACTACCTCAAGAACGGTTTCTGGGCCATGTCGCGCGCCGAAGAGCTGCCGGCTCCGGGACTCAAGGTGCGCTTTATCCGCCGGATCGTCGATGTGACGCCGGACGTGCTGGGCGCCGTGCCCGACATCGCCGGCGGCGGGGAGCGGGAAGAGCTGGTCGCCGGACAGGTGAAGGCCGTTTCGGAACGCCTCGCCGGGGAGAACCCCGGTATGGATGTCGAGATCAAGTCCTTTTTCGGGGGCAACCAGTATTTCGCCTTCGTGATCGAGGTCTTCAGGGACGTCCGCCTGGTCGGTGCGCCTCCCACGTCGATCGGCAAGTTCGGCGGCGACACCGACAATTGGATGTGGCCGCGTCATACGGGCGATTTCTCGGTCTTTCGCGTCTATGCCGGACCGGACAACAGGCCGGCGGATTATTCGCCCGAAAACCGCCCTTACAAGGCTGAAAAGTTCCTGAAGATTTCGCTCGGCGGTTACGACGAGGGGGATTTCGCGATGATCATGGGTTTCCCGGGGTCGACGCAGCGTTACATGACCTCCTACGAGATCGACCGTCTGCTCGAAGTGGAAAACCCGCAGCGCATCTTCATCCGCGGCGAGCGGCAGGCCATTCTGAAGGAGGACATGGCCGCCAGCGCCAAGGTCCGCATTCAGTATGCTTCGAAGTACGCCCAGTCGTCGAACTACTGGAAGAACTCGATCGGCAAGTCGCGCGGTATCCGCCGGCTCGACGTGAAGGGCCGCAAGCAGGAGCAGGAGGCGGCTTTCACCGCCTGGGCGGCGAAGAACACGCTGCCTACGGAAGGTTATTCGAACGCTCTGAACCTGATCCGCGAATCGGTGGAGGAGACGGCCCCCTATTTCGCTTCGAGCCAGTACTTGAGCGAGGCGATAGGCCGTTCGGTGGAGATTCTCGCACCGGCGCGCCTGGCCGTTTCGAAGAAGGGCGGGGAGCTGACCGAGGCGCTGAAAGCGTTCTACAAGGACTACAACATGCCGACCGACCGGCGCGTGGCGAAGCGGATGTTCCGGATCGTCGGGGAGAACTGCAAGGAGCTGCCTTCGGTGTTCGCCGAGGTGATCGGCAAGCGGTTCGGCGGCGATACGGACGCCTATGTGGATTATCTCTACGACAATTCGGTGTTCGCCGACGAGCGGAAGGCGCTGGCTGCGGCCGCCGCCGGAACGGACGTTTCGAACGATCCCGCCGTGCTGCTGAACAAATCCTATACGGCGAAAATGCGGGAACTGGCGGCGGCGCAGCTGGCCGGGAAGCGGAAATTCGCCGACGGACAGCGGCTCTACATTGCGGGACTGATGCGCATGCAGCCGAACAAGGCCTGGGCTTCGGACGCCAATTTCACGCTCCGTCTGACCTATGGGCGCGTGCTGCCCTACGATCCGGCGGACGGCATTCACTATAACTACTATACGACGCTCAAGGGCGTGATGGAGAAGGAGAATCCGCAGAATCCCACCGAATTCACCGTTCCCGCCCGCCTCAAGGAGTTGTATGCGGCGAAGGATTTCGGCCGTTACGCCAACGAACGGGGAGAGCTTCCCGTGGCGTTCCTGGCCGACTGCGACATCACGGGCGGCAACTCCGGTTCCCCGGTGCTGAATGCCAAAGGAGCGCTGTTGGGACTGGCCTTCGACGGTAACTGGGAGGCCATGTCGGGCGATGTGGCGTTCGAACCCGAATTGCAGCGGACGATTGCCGTGGACGTGCGTTACGTGCTGTTTGTCATCGACAAATTCGCCGGAGCCGGATGGCTGCTCGACGAATTGCAGTTCGAATAAAGGCCGGATTTTCCGGTGAGATCGAGAAGGCGTGCCCGGCGGGTGCGCCTTCTTTTCTTTAAACCTTTCACAAAATATGTGCTTTTCGTTCCCGATTCTCTTAAAAATTAGTAATTTTGACAGAAATTAGTAATACTGTATCTATTTTACATTTATGGCAAAAGAGTTCAAACGCTACCTCGTGACATCGGCGCTCCCTTATGCGAACGGTCCGGTACATATCGGCCATCTGGCTGGAGTTTACATACCTTCGGACATTTATACGCGTTACCTGCGGCTTCGGGGGCGCGACGTGATTTCGGTCTGCGGATCGGACGAACACGGCGTACCCATCACGATCAAGGCCCGCAAGGAGGGCGTGACGCCCCAGCAGATCGTGGACCGTTACCACGCGCTGATCAAAAAATCGTTCGAGGGGCTGGGCATGTCGTTCGACATCTATTCGAGGACCTCGTCCAAGACCCACGCCGAGACGGCGTCGGCCTTTTTCCGGAAACTTTACGACGAAGGCAAGTTCATCGAAAAGACATCAATGCAGTATTACGACGAGGAGGCGCAGACCTTCCTGGCCGACCGGTATATCGTGGGGACCTGTCCCAAGTGCGGCAACGACCGCGCTTACGGCGACCAGTGCGAGAAGTGCGGCTCTACCCTTTCGCCCGACGAACTGATCGACCCGCACAGCGCCGTGTCGGGTTCCGTACCCGTGAAGCGGGAGACGAAACACTGGTACCTGCCGCTGGACCGTTACGAGGAATTCCTCCGCGAATGGATTCTGGACGGGCACAAGGAGTGGAAAACGAACGTCTACGGGCAGTGCAAGAGCTGGCTCGACGGAGGTCTTCAGCCGCGTGCCGTGAGCCGCGACCTCGACTGGGGCATCCCGGTTCCCGTCGAGGGGGCCGAGGGCAAGGTGCTCTATGTGTGGTTCGACGCTCCTATCGGTTATATATCTGCTACAAAGGACATTACACCCGATTGGGAACGTTATTGGAAGTCGGAGGACACCAAGATGGTCCACTTTATCGGCAAGGACAACATCGTCTTTCACTGCATCGTCTTCCCGTCGATGCTCAAGGCCCACGGCGACTATATCCTGCCCGAAAACGTGCCGGCCAACGAGTTCCTGAACCTCGAAGGCGACAAGATTTCGACCTCGCGCAACTGGGCCGTATGGCTGCACGAGTACCTCGAGGAGTTCCCCGGCAAGGAGGATGTCCTGCGCTATGTGCTCTGCGCCAATGCTCCGGAGACAAAGGACAACGACTTCACGTGGAAGGATTTCCAGGCCCGCAACAACAACGAACTGGTGGCTGTGCTGGGAAATTTCGTCAACCGGGCGCTGGTGCTGACCCAGAAATACTACGGCGGCAAGGTTCCGGCATGCGGTGAACTGACCGATTACGATCGTCAGTCGATCGCGGAGGTTGCCGCCGTAAAGGCTTCGCTCGAAGGAAATATCGAAAATTACCGTTTCCGCGAGGCGCTGAAGGACGCCATGAACATCGCGCGCATCGGCAACAAATACCTGGCCGACACCGAACCGTGGAAGGTCGTGAAGACCGATCCGGCGCGTGTGGAGACGATTCTCAACATCGCTTTGCAGATCACGGCCAACACGGCCATCGCCATCGAGCCGTTCATGCCCTTCTCTGCGGAGAAGATCCTCCGGATGCTGGCTGTCGGTAAATTCGGCTGGGAACGCCTCGGTGCAATGGACCTGATTCCGGCGGGACACGCCATCGGGGAACCTGCTCTGCTGTTCGAAAAGATCGAGGACGACGTGATTCAGCGTCAGCTGGATAAACTTGCGGCGACCAAAGCAGCCAATGAAGCCGCTGAAGTTGCTCAAAATGTTGAACCTCAAAAAGATACGATTCAATTCGACGATTTTCAGAAAATGGATATTCGCGTTTCGACGATTCTGGCGGCCGAAAAAGTCGCCAAAACGAAGAAATTGCTGAAACTGACGATTGATACGGGTATCGACAAACGCGAGATAGTTTCGGGAATCGCCGAACATTTCACGCCCGAAGAGTTGGTCGGACAGCAGGTGCTCGTCCTGGTGAATCTCGCTCCGCGCGAACTGAAGGGTATTCTTTCGAACGGTATGATTTTGATGGCGGAGGATGCTTCCGGAAAACTGCGCCTGCTGCAACCCGGCGAGGCGACCCACAACGGGGCTGTTGTGGGTTGATCGTTGATATAGCTAATTTTCGATAAATCTTTTAAAAACATAGGATATGGAAAATACAGATTGGAGCGCTTTGGGCTTCGACTATCGCAAAACCGATTACAATGTTCGCTACTCCTTTGCCGACGGGAAATGGAGCGATATGGTGGTTACCGATGACGAATATATCCAGATGCATATGTCGGCTTCATGCCTGCACTACGGCATCGAACTTTTCGAGGGTCTCAAGGCCTTCCGCGGTGTAGACGGGAAAGTGCGTCTTTTCCGCGTTGCCGACAATGCGCGGCGTCTCCAGTCCTCGGCGAAACGCTTGTGCTTGCCGGTTCCTTCGATTGAAATGATCGTCGATGCCTGCATCGAGGTCGTCAAGCGCAACGAGCGTTTCGTTCCTCCCTACGGTACGGGAGCTTCGCTCTATCTGCGTCCGGTGATGTTCGGAACGACGGTCGGATTGGGCGTGAAACCGGCCAGGGAAGCCCTGCTGATCGTCTACTGTTCGCCCGTCGGAGCCTATTTTAAATCGGGAATCAAACCGATTCGGGTTGCTATCGACCGGGAGCAGGACCGCGCTGCTCCACGTGGAACAGGCGATGTGAAGGTCGGAGGCAACTATGCGGCCAGCCTGTTGTCGGGTGAAAAGGGACATGAAATGGGTTATTCGAATATCATGTACCTCGATGCTGCCGAGCATAAATACATTGAAGAGTGCGGAGCTGCCAATTTCTTCGGTATCAAGGATGGTAAGTATATCACGCCGAAGTCGCCTTCGGTTTTGCCGTCGATTACCAACATGAGCCTTCGTCAGATTGCACGCGATATGGGTTTGGTTGTTGAGGAGCGTCATATTCCGGTCGAGGAGTTGGAATCTTTCGAGGAGTGCGGCGCCTGCGGAACGGCAGCGGTTATCTCCCCTATCGGATATATTTACGATATGCAGACCGAAAAATCGTATGATTATGGCGACGAGGTAGGAAAGAACTGCATGGAACTCTATACGCGCTTGCAGGATATTCAGTATGGTCGTGCGGAGGATAAATACGACTGGTGTACGGTTGTGCTGTAAAATAGCGAAATATTGATATTAAAAAGCCACTCCCGAAGGAGTGGCTTTTTAATATTAGTTGTTTTGTGTGGGTATCCGGTGTGTTTTTCTTGCGCTTGTTCCACGTGGAACATTATACCCTATCGCCCGAATTTTACAAGCAATACATTGACGTCGGCAGGTGAAACTCCGGGAATCCGTGATGCCTGACCAATCGTTTCGGGTCGGATGCGCGAGAGTTTCTGCCGGGCCTCGATGGTCAGAGCATTCATTGAATGAAAATCGAAATTTTCCGGAATTCGGATGTTTTCGAGGCGTCGCAATTTCTCTGCGATGAATTTTTCGCGTTCGATATATCCTTTATACTTGATTTGGATTTCCGCCTCTTCGATCGCTTCGGGAGTTATTTCGTTTGCCGCGATGAATTTCCGCAGTTTGGGCAGCGCGTTTTGCAGCGAATCGAATGTGACGTTATTGCGCATCAGAATGTCGTAAAGCTTTCTTCCCTGCGATAAAGGCTCTGAATCGACCGATTTTAAATAGTCGTTAATTTCGGCTGCTTTGACACTCTGTTCGCGGGCGAATGAAATAAGCGATTCTACGAGTGCGTTTTTTTTGGTGAAATGATCGTATTGTTTTTGCGAAATCAGACCTATTTTGTACCCCAGCGGAGTCAAACGGATGTCGGCGTTGTCCTGTCGGAGCAGAATGCGATATTCGGCCCGGGAGGTGAACATGCGATAGGGTTCGTCGACGCCTTTGGTCACCAGGTCGTCGATCAGTACGCCGATATAGGCTTCGTCGCGTTTCAGAACGACCGGACTCTCCCCTTTCATTGCCCGGTGGGCATTGATGCCCGCTATCAGGCCCTGCGCCGCCGCTTCCTCATATCCTGTCGTACCGTTGACCTGCCCGGCGAAGTAAAGACCCGAAACCAGTTTCGTTTCGAGTGAATGGTGCAACTGTGTAGGCGGAAAATAGTCGTATTCGATGGCGTATCCGGGCCGGAAAATGTGCAGATCCTCGAATCCGCGGATTTTGTGCAGGGCTTTCCATTGAACTTCCCAGGGCAGAGACGACGAAAAGCCGTTCAGGTAATATTCATTGGTCGAACTGCCTTCGGGTTCCAGGAAGAGCTGGTGCTGGTCTTTGTCGGCAAAGGTGCGGAGTTTGTCCTCGATCGACGGGCAGTAGCGCGGACCGATGCCGCAGATCGTACCGTTGAACAGCGGCGACCTGTCGAATCCGGTGCGGAGGATGTCGTGAACCTCTTTCGAAGTGTAGACCAGAAAGCAGGGAAGCTGCTCTTTGATCGGTTTCGTTTCGGGTGAAAAGGAGAATTTGGCGGGGTTTTCGTCGCCGTATTGTGGTTCGAGGATTTCGAAATCGATGGTCCGGGCGTCGAGGCGCGCCGGGGTTCCGGTCTTCATGCGTCCGGTCTCGAAACCGATGGCCCGGAGACTCTCCGTAATGCCGTGCGAAGCGGCGTCCCCCGCCCTGCCGCCCTCGGCGTGCGAGGCTCCGCAGTGCATCACTCCTCCGAGGAATGTGCCGGAGGTGAGTATGACTTTCCGGCAGGAAAATTCGACGCCCATGCGGGTCCGAACGCCCCGGATGGCGAGTTTTCCGGCGGCCGACGGTGCATTTCGGAGTGTCGGATCTGAATCCGCATCCGATTCGGCTGCCGAAGAAATCGTGCCGGGCGCGGAATTGAACGACGTTGTGGTTTCGTCGGGCAGATTGTCCGACGGCGCCGCGTTTGTTTCCGGAGCCGGGGCGAACAGCAGTTCGGTCGCGGCGTCCTGCCAGATATAGAGGTTCCAGGTGTTTTCGAGCGTGCGACGCCACTCCTCCGAAAAACGGGTTTTGTCGCATTGCGCCCGGGGACTCCACATTGCCGCACCCTTCGACCGGTTGAGCATCCGGAACTGAATGGTCGTGAGGTCGGTGATACGGCCCATTTGGCCGCCTAATGCGTCTATCTCTCTGACAATCTGACCTTTGGCTACTCCTCCGACTGCCGGGTTGCACGACATGGCAGCCAGTTTGGCCATGTCCATCGTGAGCAGCAGCGTGCGCGAGCCGAGCCGTGCGGCGGCCGAGGCGGCTTCGCATCCGGCGTGTCCTCCGCCGATGACGATAATGTCGTAATCGAGTGTCATTCGTTATTCGTTTTGTCTGTTTTCGGATCTGTCTCCCGGAGTGGTACGGCTCCGGAAATCAACGCTTCGAAGTCGGTTTCGTCCCACTCCACCTCGCTCTCGTCGGGCAGTTCCAGCGAGTGAAAGTCGATCATATCCATCTCAAGTCCCGTTTCAAAGGGAACATAAAGCGACTGAAACCGTTCTGTTTTCCGGTCATTGCTGAAGGCGAACACAGCCATCCTGCACACGGTGTCCACAAGGTATATGTCCACCCGGTCGATGCCGGCGTCTCCGGCCGTTGTCCGGAGGCGGTAATGCGTCGGGGCGATGCGTTCCGCCGCGCTGATGCGTGAGGGCCGCGGGCCGTCCATTGTCTGACGGACGAAAAGCGAATCCGAAATCCACACCGGATAGGGATTGAAACAGTTTACGTAGTAGCTCCCCCGGAAAGAGCGGACCGGCGTCCAGCTGTGCGGAAGTCCGGCCAGCGCCGCATGGTGTGCAAGCGGCCCGGGACGGCGTTTCTTGAGCGTGTGCAGCAGGTCGGTGAAATCCTTCCATGCCGACTCGTTCTGCGGCGAAAGGCTTGCAAAATTGGGAATGTCGTTCGGCTGCGGACCTTTTCGGATAAAGACCTTATAGCGGTTCGTGTCGCTGCCGATAAGGTACTCGTGGACGAAGAGAAACGTCGTGTCGTTCTCCACGAAGGGTCCCCACCGTTTGCTGCTGCCGTCGCGGCCGGTCCAGGTACGGGATGCGGCGAGCGGAGACCTCTCCCCTGCCGGCGTCTCCTCTCCTGTCGGGTCCGGCGTGGAAACTGCGGTTTCGGACGTGCCGTCGCCGGCGGAAGCCTTGTCTGCGGCGTCTCCGGCCGTGCGGCCCAGAAGGTGGCGGAGAAGCTGGCCCAGGTCAGC
>OGIE01003459.1_pt1 | contig 16920 bp, 6 predicted proteins | sample 1571581 | NCBI WGS metagenome assembly OGIE01 (sample SAMEA2582021, study PRJEB24529) | metagenome | biome: Human gut stool | place: China | collected 2011
AATCTTCCCTTGCGCCGGAGGGCAAGCCCGTTGCCTTTTGCCTTGACCCGGAAACGGGCTTTTCGTGGATAGGCGAATACGACATCACCGCCGACGAGCTGCTGTCCGGCGCGGGCGGCAACACCGCCACCAAGACCGAACAGGCGGAACGGCTGATACTTGACCTGCTTGCAGACGGGAAAGAGCTTGCCAGCGAGGACATTGTAAAAGCCGCAGCCGAAGCCGGAATATCCGAGAGGACGGTACAGAACGCCAAGCGCAACATGGGCGGCATTTTAGGCGCAAGGCGTGTCGGCGGTCAATGGTACAACTTCATCAAGAAGAAGCAGCCGCCCGAAACCGCAAGCTGAAAGTGCAAAACGCAGACCCTTTGCGCTTTGCACTTTCGCACTTTCACTATACCGACCACCGCCCCATGTGCTGACCGCATGGGGCTTTATCTTTGAAAGGAGAGCCTATGAGCAACGAAACCAACACCCGCACCACCCCTACCGCTTCCCCTCTGACCGCACAAGGCACACAGCAGCCCGTTATGGTAAAGAGGATTGGAAAGACAACCTATCGTGTCAAGCTGCATTTCAGCGAAACGAGCAAGGAAACGATGACCGATAAGATTAAGCGGCTTATTTTGAATGATTGTGCAAAAGAGTTTGAACAAAGCGAAAAAATTTCTTAAACACCCTTGACAAAGCGTATCAGAAGATTCCATTCTTTCTGCAATGGAGCGAGCCGGAAACGAGGACATGAGTGACGATGTGGAGCGTAAGGGACTCGGTACACCTGCCACCAGAGCAGACATCATTGAGAAGATGGTCAAGGACGGTTTCGTGAAGCGTGAGAAAAAGCAAATGATTCCCACAGAGGACGGAATGAAACTGATTACAGTGCTTCCGGATGTGGTGAAGTCTCCGAAACTTACTGCTGATTGGGAAAATGCCCTTACCCTTGTAGCAAAGGGCGAGTATTCCATGCAGGAATTTATGGATGGAATTGCGGATATGGTAAAGAACCTTGTGCAGACTTATCACAGCATTAGTGACGAACAGAAATCCATGTTTGGAGGAAATCAGAGCGCACAGGAAGCCCTTGGAAAATGCCCGAAATGTGGCGGGGATGTGGTAAAGGGAAAATATGGAGCTTACTGCAAAAGTAAGTGTGGTATGAATGTCGGCAAGGCTATGGGGACTGTACTTTCCGATACGCAGATTAAGAGTATGCTGGAGGGGAAAAAGACTTTTGTCAAAGGATTAAAGGGAAAGAAAGGAAGCTATGATGCCTACCTTATCCCGGAAGGAATTGAGGATTATTCCTATACCAAAGATGGCAAGGAAATCAAAGGCTCACAGTATAAGGTCAAGCTGGAGTTTGCAAAAAGAAGTAAGTAACAGCATAGAAAGATGGAGGATACGAACATGAATGAAGTAAATGAAAATGAAAATGTAACTGTAAATGGAGCCGGAACACAGGATGAGGAGCCTGCAGCAAAGAATAATGAAACCAAAGCGGAGAAGTTCATCCGCCTTGGAGAATACCGCATGAATAAAGCGATTGATGCGATTGGAAGGTTGGAACACCTTGCCAACAGGTCCGCTTATGAATACACGGCAGAGCAGGTAGAGGCTATGTTTGGAGCCTTGGAAAATAAGGTAGCAGATGTAAAAGCAAAATTCAGTACAAAGAAACAGGATAATACATCTTTTTCTTTTGGAACACATGCAGAGTAAGGAAATTAAGATGGATGCTGACAGGAATCATCTGGCGGCAGATAAGAAGGAAACAAGTAATTTAACTACTTCGTACATAAAGTGAGAAATGGCACTATTTTTGCTGTTTTAGAATGTAGATTAATTAGGATTAGAAAATAAGATGATGATTTCTTATATCATATATTCATCATCTTATTTCTATTTCCGAGATTTCGTAAATCATTCCGGATTTGAAATCCAAGTTGAGAAATTAAGGAATTATTCCGATAATATAATAAGGGATATTATGTACTGAAACTAATATTGTAGGAGATGTTGTGAATCATTAGAATTGCAATATAGAAGAGGATTTTTATGATATAATACAAGAAAAGCATTTGAGCAGGGGGATTCAAATGGATGATAAAATCAATATTAAAATTCATACATTTCAAGCATATGATGGTGATTGTTTTCTAGTAACAGTATATGAGCCTAAGAAAGAAGTCAATTTACTGATAGATTGTGGTAATAGTGAAACATATCATAATTCTATTAAACCATATTTGCTTGATATGTCAAAACAACGAAGGAAAATTGATTATTTAATTTTATCTCATATACATAGTGATCATATTGGGGGAGCAATACCACTGTTATTAGATAATGGAAGTGCTGATGATCCCAAAATAATTGAAATATCAAATGTAATCTATAATGGTTTTTTAGGACTGAATTTGGAGTTGTATGAAAAAAAGGATTGTACAGCTCAAGAAAAAAGAATTTATCAAGGAATCATTTCGCAGGGACAGGCTGTATTAGGAAAAAACATAACAGAGAAACAGATAACTTTAAACGAAGAATTATGTATTTCTAAATTACTAATTCAAGGAAATTATAATTGGAACGCATGGAACAAAAACGAACTGGGTGTAGTTGTTGCAGATTCACAGATGAAAATAGATATTGGTAACCAGAGCTATATTCAATTTATTTCTCCCAATAGAGAACAGTTGAGACGAATGAATAAAAAATGGGAATTATATGTGAAAAGAATCTACAATAGAATTCCCAATATTGATAATCTACATATTCGTAATGCATTTGAAGCATTTCAATGGATAATAAATAATGTAGACTATGAAAATGTACAAGAAATGGTATCAGCTAATGTACTAACTAAGGAAAAAATAGAGCGGATGGCTACAAGTAGATATTCTTATGATTATACTGATGAAAACATGGAATCAATTGCATTTGTGCTTGTTTGTGGAAATAAGAAAATGTTGTTTTTGAGTGATGCAAATATCGAAGTGTGTAGAAAGAATTTAGAACAGATATATGGGAATACACCTTTAAAAATAAATTTGATTAAATTACCGCATCATGGTAGCAAACGAAATATTTCAATGCGTTTTTTGAAACAGTATTATTCAGATTCATATCTTATTTCAGCAGGAGAAACCAAATTAAGACCGTCAATGGAAACAATTGCAATGATATTGGTGAACGATTATGAAGAAAACAAGAAAATATATATTGTTAATAGGAATCAGACTATTGAGTGTTTTGACAAAGAAAAAATACATTCGGATTTTAATTTTGAATTTATAGATGCAAAGGATAAAGTGATAGAAATATAGGGGGATGAAACATGATCGATAGTAAAAAGAGTATATGCCAAATTATATGTCAGAATCAGATAAATGGAACAGGTTTTTATATAGGTCAAGGAAGAATTATAACGGCTACACATGTTGTAGAGGGGTTTTTAGATGTACAAGCATGCTTTGTGGAGTATGATGAAAATCAATATATATATGATTGTCAAATGCAGGAAATACAACCGGATGCAGATATTTGTATTTTACTAATTAATGAAGAACAAAATGATTTAGTTTTATCTGAAATAAAACTTTCATTTAGAAGCATTGCAGTAAAGAGTAATTTTTTTTCCTATGGATATCCAGGAGAAAATCAAGGCAATGTGTCATTAATAAGTGGGAAGGTTCTAAATACATACGATGGATGCACTGATACTGTATATACAGTGGAGCTTGAAGTTGAACGAGGCAAATTACATAATTATCAAGGTTTTTCTGGCGCACCGGTAATTATTGATAATGAAGCAGCTGGAATTTGTGTATACCAGAATAATGATCAACTTAGAATGATAGAATTTAGCAAAAACCTTGAAACATTGATGCAGGCTTTAGATATAAAAGTTGAAAATGAAAAAAGATTTATTTCTAATGTTCCAGAGGGGGTTAAGGAAAAACAATTTATATCAAGACATTATTTGGAAAAAGAAGTTTCCTTTCAGGTAAATGACAAAAAAAATTCACAAATTTTTGTGATAAAGGGTTGTAATGGTATTGGTAAAACAACGTGGATAGATTTACTTGAAAATTGGGGAAATATAGAAGTGCTTGGAAAATATTATATAAATAAAAATGATGATATAATGCCTTCGGTATATCGTAAAAGCGAAGAAGCACTTTATGACTGGTTCTGTATGATTGGAGGTCAGTTTTTATCTGAAGGAATTGAAATTGCAGAAAATAATAGTTACGTTGAACGATTAAGATGCGTGAATAGAATACTTGAGAGATTAGATAAATATCTTGCGCAAATCGATAAATATGGTCTGATTTGTATAGACGGAATGGATGAGTTTGTAAATGATGACATGAGATTGTTTGATATTTTCTGTTCCTATTTTACTGGATATAAGGGAACTAGAATTAGTTTTTTATTTACACTTAATAATGAGAGAATACTTCCTAGAGCTGTTCAAAATATTATATTGGAGGAAAATATTTTTGAAATTCAACCGTTTGATGTCACTTCCCTTCGATTATATCTCTTAAATAATCTACATATTGATAATGCTGAAAAATATGTAGATCAGCTTGTTGAAAAATCAGAAGGACATGCATTGTATCTTCATTATATTATTGAGACAATAAACAATTTAGCTGAAAATGAGGATATAGGTTCGATTGTTAATGATTTTCCAGCATATGGAGGCAATATAAATAAATATTATGATTACAAATGGAATGAGATTAAGAAGAATGAGAATAGCGTAAAATTAGTAGCGTATTTGGCAAGAACACGAATCAATATAGAGAAGTTAATATTATTACAAATGGTTTCGTCTAATGAAGGAATCGCATTTGATATTGCGTTAAATAATATGAATGGTTTATTGGTCCAAGAGGAGAAAATCAGTTTTTTTCACAGTTCCTTCCAGAAATACGTGTCCGATAAGACAGAATATTTGGATGAAGAAGTACATCATATTATGGCAACATATTGCTTAGGTCATCAGACTCTTGAATATGGAGTAACTCAGCTGCTATATCATCTTTCAAAAGGAAATGAAGAAGACCGAAGACAGTGTATTTTGTCATGTAATCAAAATTGGATGGATAAATGTGAAGGATTCAATGGTGGACCAGAAGTGATGCTTCATGATATGCAAGAGGTATTAGGTCTGTGCTGTGAATTTGGAACATTTGCTCAATTGATTGATAAGTTATTACTTATGCAGAGAGCACAGATACGATATGATGAATTTTTTGCACGTTTTGCAGGTGAGTTGGCAATGGCTGAGATAGAATTAAATCGTCCAGCAAAAGCTTTGGAGTATTTATATAGATTTAATATGTGTTTAGTTAATAATGAACAGTTACTTGCCTGTCTTCAAAGATTGATAAGTAAGGAACAATGGGAATATGTGGATGCGATAGTTGAACGTATGGAGAATGATACATTCAAATATTTATTTGGAGGACAACCTATTTCATTAGAGCAGATATGCATAATGAATCGTGTGTATCAGATGGCCGCTTTATCTGGAAGTGAGTATTTTTATGAAAAGAGTAAAAAATATCAACAGGTTATTTTTTCACAGAAACTTGATGATTTTCAAGCGGATTTCGTTTTACAATCTTCTACAGATTATAATTTATGGAAAAACGGTGTTTTTGCAACAGCAGAAAGGCTAGAATCGGCAGGTATACCAGTTAATCAAAAAACATATAACAATTGGATTTTGTCAATAATTGGAGCGTCGGAAATAGAAAGCTATACAGAAGAAAGAAGTGAAGATTGGATTTCTGTGCTGAAAGAAATCGCTAAGTTAAAAGAACAACAAGAGTGCAAATGTGACGAAAAAATAAGAGATATTTTTGTAGATGCGTGTATGTGCAGGAGGGAATATGCTGCATTATTGCCCAAGGATTATATCGTCAATACTTCAGAGGTGGAAATCAATGGTATTAGAGATAAAAATGGTGTAGATGTAGACTATTATAAAATTCATAATCTATTTATACAGAATAGAAATAGAATGTATTTAGATGGAGTTGGAGAAAAATGCATTTACATATCTGGGGATGTTTGGAAAAAAAATTGGGAAAAGGGATTGGGTCAATTAGTAGCTTGCGTTGGAAGTTACTATGGTCTTGGATTGTTGAGGACAAAGAAAGAAGATGTGGAACAGTTTAAACAGATTCTTGTGGAAAGTTTATTCTCATTTGATGAAAGGACAAAATTTAAGGACGCATATCATATTCCAGAAAAGGTTATGGAATACATTTTTGTAAAAATTTCATTGTATTTCTTTGTGTTATATCCAGAAGAAACAAAATGGTTTTTGGATTTCGCAATAACAAAATCTAAAGATCAATTTGGAATATATTATGAGAGTTATTTTCGCATTTTGATAGGTATTATCTCAGTGTATCAGCAACAGCAAGGTGGGGATGATATTATAGAAATACTGAAAATAACTTTCGGCGATGTTGTTTCTAAAGTCTCAAACCGATATGAAAGAACGAATTTGCTATTGCAAATGGTGAAATACTTTGCGCGATCAGGATGTGAAGAATTAGCTGAAACTGCTTATAAGGAAATGTTGAAGGGCTCCATGGGACCGTTGTGGTATAAAGAAGCACAATATAGTTTGCTTGAACAGTCTATTGATAATATGCAAAAAGAAGATATCAATGAACAAATTGTAAAACAAAGTATGGCTATCCTTGATGCAGCATCAGGCGGAATGACATTTGAGCGTTATATTAGAACCACAAAAGAGTCATTAATAGAAAAATTCTGGAAAAAAGAGAAATACCGAATGGCTATTGATTGTATGAATGTACAGTTACTTCCAAAAGATTGGCAAGCACTGGCTATGAGTTCATACGAACCAGTGGATCAAAAGCACAATATAGTTGGTAATTATCGTGTAGCAAACTGCATTTTTCCACAAAGGATGATGTATTCTATTTTGAACGATAGTAATATTCCGGATGATTTTCGATGGGCATTTAGTGAAATTTTTATGCTTGTTGAACGAAGAAATTTACATAATTATATTGCGATTCAGGCAGAAATTATTTCAAGGAGTGGAAAACAAAAAAAAAGATATTATGACAGGATTGCAAATGTGTTAGTATGCGATGCGAGTAAGGATTATTGTAAAGAACTGTTGTCGCTATATCAAAAATACCTTTCTGATAATGAATATGAAGTAGTTTTAGAGTTATTAGAAGAGTATATCGGACAAAATCTTGCAGAGAAAGAATCACGAGTGGAAATAGATAAAACATCTGCAGAACTGGATGAAAGTAAGATAGAGGAAGATGGAACGGATGAGTTATATCTTCCGGGAACATGGGGAAAAAGAAGTGCAATTAAGCAAGTGGAGCAAATATGGAATGAAATTCAAAAGGAGGAGAAAAAGCAAAATATTTCAAAGATAAAAGATTTGTGCAAAGAAATTATTCGGATTGAGGAGGATAACGGCTGGGCAATTTGGAATTATGGTGCAGATAAATATGCCAGTATGTCTATTAAGAAACTTAGTCAATTGGCAGAAAATCCTAACGAATTTCTTAATGAAATAAAAGAACTTATTAAGGCTCCTAAATATTCTGCACGTTGGCAAGAAGTAGAGAAACTTTTAGATGTTTCTGCGGATATGCTTACTAAGGAGGAAAAACGAGAATACCATACAGTAATTGTAAATCATTATAAAGAAATGATGAGTATACCAGAAAGTCTTATTGGAAGATATAATGAATTAAGGGATGATGAAATGTCAGTAATAGAAGCATCTTTTGAAATGCTTCTTAATTATGTGATTTATCCTCAACACTATATTTCGCAAAAAAGTTTGGAAATGTTTAGTTGGATAATGGAAGATAATGATAAGTTATTACCATTATTAATCAAGCATTGTCAATCAGAAAATTTGGAAATTGCAGAAATATGTTCATGTTACTGTTTAAAATTAGCTGAAAGATTAAATTATTCATTAATGAAAGAACTTGAGAGGACAGAAAATCTTGATGTTTTAATATGTCAAATACCTTGGATGATAGTAAGAGGAAATCTGTACTTGGTGTTGAAACAATATACAACACGAAGTAGCAAATTAAAAACTTGCTTTGAAAAAATTTCTAGCATAATTATAGAAGGACAAAATAAATGTGATGTTGAAGAAGAGAATATTATACAGAAAAAATTAATTGCAATTAATCATCAGTTTCACTGTATGGATGATAGTCAGTTTCAAATAATTTGTAATGTAGCAAAGATGGATGAAAAACTGATACAAGAGTTAAATCAAGATTTATATAATCAGTATGTGGAAGTTATTTGTGCTGGATTTCATGATAGTAGTTTGCAAATAATTTTACGGAGAAAAAAATGGTATGAATTGATGAATACATTGCAGTTTAATTATATGAATAAAAATAATGTATGTGATACTCTTAATGCACTGAGACGTGTAAATTGGACATTTCCATTGCCAGATGCGAAGAATGCCTTTGCAAAAAGAAAATTCTATGATATAAAAAGGTTGTTATTAGAAAGTGATAGTACGATTTTGAATACCATTTTTGAGGGAGAAAAAATGGTATTGGCTTATCAAGGCGTAAAATTAGAGAATGATAATATCGAAATAGCATCTTTAAGGTCTTTTTTGGTATCAAAACAAATGTCAGGGCAGGAAATGGTAATGGAAGTGGTTGAATGCATTGGAACGTATGAGCTAAGTGATTATCCTAGTGAATGCAACAATGCTAATTCTGGTAATGTTAATGAAATTACAGTATCTTGGTATCCGGGGTCTATGATAGGTTACAATTTTTCGGGCAAGATGTTTAATTCGGATATTTTGAATAGAGCAGGAATTTCGATGAGTGCAGTAGAGGAAGGTACTTTTATAGGAGATAGGGAATGGGAAAAAGAACAATCAGGAAGACCAGATTTTTATTGTGCATATGGAAGCATAGAAAAATCTAGAGTTGACAAAGATACTGAACACAAGATAATTGTATACATTGAATATCGGTGCAACACGATGGAAAAAGAACTTTTAGTTGACCTTGATAATCACACGGTATTTTTTATGTAGGAAAGGAGATTAAGAAATATATGGAAATGGTTAGTATGCAGACACCTACTACAAGAGAAGAGTTTGAAAATCGATTAAATCGATTACATTGTAGTATTGTCAATGGAAAAATGCATTTTTCAAGTGATCTACAACAAATGCCAATAGAAGAATTATTGCGTTTAAGAACTATGCCTAATGGAAGAATGGATCTACTGACTGTAGATGAGAGAGTACGTTTAAATGCTAACATGATGGTACAATTTGATGGAATGATTGATGATTTATTTGAAAATAATTAGAAATTTCGCTGACACCAGAAAATGAACGAAGCGAGAAGGTCCATATATAGAGAGAGCAGGAAAAGGAGTTTTACAGGAAGTTTATTGAGAATTTAGAGGAGATATTAACTAAACAGATGCAGTTATAATGAGCTAATAGTATTGAATATAGAACTAGGGCATACTTCTCCGAGTGATTAACAGCGTAGAAACAGGCAATTAAGAAACAAAATCTTAGTTGCCTTTTTTATTTGTAAAAAACATTTACAGCGATAAGGGCAGAAAGGAGATAGGAGTACATTGCAGAAATCAAAACGAATAATTGTAGTGCTTTGAGCGATGTTATCCAATAAAACGGAAACATCGCTTTTCTACTTTACAATTTCAAGAAAATAAGACATTTAGGCTGCTTTTTTGATATTAGGATAAAACGGAACGAAAGGAGTATCTATGGCAAGAAAATATCATTATATATCTGCACTGGCAGAAATGACAGCGGCAGATATTGTAAAAAACGAAAATGAATGGACCAGATTTCTGACCACGGCGGCAAGGCTGTATAAATATCCCTTTAATGAGCAGATGTTAATATACGCCCAAAGACCGGATGCAACAGCCTGTGCTTCTCTGGAAACGTGGAATGAAAAGATGAATTGCTGGGTCAACCGTGGAGCAAAGGGAATTGCCTTGATTGATACGGACAGCGAACGTCCGAGATTAAAATATGTCTTTGATGTATCAGATGTGCATAAGGCAAGGAGAATCGGGCGTGATCCTTATCTGTGGGAGCTTAGGGAGGAACATAAGGCTCCTGTGCTTGCACAGCTTGAAAAGACTTATGGTGCAACCGATGTAAATATGCCTTTTGAAGAGAGGATTATGGAGATAGCTGACAGGATTGCACAGGATTATTATGAGGAGCTTTTACCGGAGCTAAACTATGTGAAAGAGGGAAGCTTTCTTGATGATCTAGATGAACTTAACCTTGGAATCAGGTTAAGGGAAACACTGGCTTCCAGTATTTCCTTTTCCCTGCTATCCCGATGCGGTGCCGATATGGATTTGTGGAAAGATGACATGAATTTTGAATATATCCACGAATTTAATAATACAAAGTCATTAGCTGTCATTGGAAATGCAACTACGGAAATGTGTAAGCCCCTGCTTATGGAAATTGGAAAGACAATAGGGGCATACGAGCGTCAGATTGCTCGAAATAAGGCAAGAGAAAAAGCGGCTGGGGAGCATATTGGAAGCCATGAAGGAAATGTTGAAAAAGGACTTGCAAATGCACCAGAAGCAGACTATAATGCTTTAAAGCGTGAAAACGAAACAACAATAGAAAAACCAAGGAAAACTGAATATCATACAGAAATGGAGGGCATTGCCAATGAAACTGACATACGAAAAGAACGGGGATTATCTGATTCCGAACCTAACAGCGAACGAGGAGCCGGAGAAGGCACTGACCAAGTACGGACTGATGAGGAAGAACTTTCTGAAGGAACACAGGAGAGGGATTTATCAGGGAATGATACTGACAGGGGAACTGAAAGCACATTGTCTGCAGGTACAGGAGCAGGCAGAGCAGAGAATGGAACTTCTGACCGGACAGATGGCGAAGTCGGAGGGAGTGAACGAGGAATTGAAAGCAGCCGATCAGATGGGCTGGGTAGCGAAGATGAACAACATCAGACACTCAGCGGAGGAAATCGTACTGACAGAACTGATTTACATTTAAGTAGTGACGAAAAATCTAATATTATCATGCAGGAGCCGGATAGTGACAGCAATTCATTATCCGGTTCTTTTTCGGATAAAACGAAAGATTTCACAGAGCTTCAAAAGGGAATTTTATGTTTTGATAATTACCTTATCCATAAAAGACCGGAGATTGCGGGATATTTCCAGTCAGAGCAGGATGCAGTTTTGCAGACGGAGTATCTGAAAAATTCTTTCCGCATGGAGGAATTTACAGAGCTGTATATAGGGGATGTAAGAGCCGGGTATCGTGCCGATGAAGAGGGTCTTACCATGTGGAAAGGCAATTATCTGACCCGTGAAGCAGAGAGCAGGCTGTCATGGGAAGATGCAAGATACTGGGTCAATTCTTATATAGAGGATGGTGTCTATTTACTTCCGGGGGAAGTGGCAGAGCAGATTGATACAGACGGTATGTTCAAACAGCTTGACCTTTTTACCATGTTTTCGGAGCAGGTCGGCAACATTGCCATGAAGCAGGCAGAAGAAAAAAGTGTTATGCCGACAGGCTTTGTACTGCCGGAGAAACAGATTGATGATATTTTAAGAAGTGGCGGAGGCAGGGATGACAGCCGCAAGCGTATTTATGCCAAGTACCAGCAGAGAAAGACACCGGAGGAAATGACTGCCTTTCTGAAAAAAGAGTATGGAACCACCGGAAAAGGCTTTGAGTTTGACGGAAAGCAGATAGCCGTATGGTTTGATGAAGGTGGCATGCGTGTTGGATATGGTACGTCAGCAACGGAGCATCCGATACTCACGATGGAATGGAAAGAGATTGAGCAGAATATCCGCAGGCAGGTAGAGAATGGCACATATATGGGTGCAAATGAAGCTTATCTTGTGGATGAGGTAGAGCGTGGCAGGATTGCAAACCATTTATTTTTCTTTTTCCGTGACGGTATGGGAGAAATGCCGGAAGAACTGGAGCTAAAGGCAGGCAATTACCCGGATGCCCATGCAAGACTGGTGGAACTTCTTTCTACACCGGAAGAGGTGGAGAGGATAGCTGCCCACATGGATCATGCTCTGCATCAGCTTGAAACCGGAGAAAAAAGCCTGCGTTTCCGTTCTGTTATGCCCAAAGAGGAGCTTCGTGCCGAACTCGACAATCTTCTGGTAGACAAGCTGACATTTCCAGCTGCTGAACATGTGGAAATTAAACACGAGGATTTTATCACGCAGGATGAGATAGACAACAGGCTTGGCAGGGGGAGCGGTTTTTCACATGGGTCTTTCCGCATTTATGATTATTTTAAGGAAGGGCATGACAGCAAAGAAGCAGCAAATTTCTTAAAGAATGAGTATGGAACAGGCGGTAGTACTCATGCACTTGCCGGAGCTGACCACAGCTATGAGGATCACGATGCAAAAGGAATAAAACTGCAAAAGGGAAATATCGGAAAACCATACGCAGAGGTGCTTTTGTCTTGGAAGGTTGTGGAGAAACGTATCCGAAAGCTCATTGAAGAAGATAAGTATTTATCTCCGGAAGGAAAAGAAGCCTATGCACAGTACAGAGTGGAGCAGGCACAGGCGAAGATGGAGCATGAAACCAAGGTAGCCTGTAAGAATGCTATTGAAAAGGCAATCGCTGAGAAGTTTGACGGGTATCGTCTGCCAAAGGATACAGCGGAGGGAGTCATTCAGGAATATGGCTCGGAACGAGTAAGCTATGTGCTTGCCAATTCTGTCATGCACAAAAGAGAGGACGGACGGTTTTCACCGGAGAATAAGGAGTGGGCAAAAGCCATTGAGCCTTATGCCATGGTGAAAAATGAGGATATGGTTGTGGATTCCCACCCTGCCGTATTAAATGGATTTATCAACCAGACAAGACGGTATATTGAGCAGGAGAAAGAGCTTGCAGCACAGGCGGTTGAGAAAGTCACGATTGATGGACAGGAGTGTATCAAAGTCGATGAATGGGGGACTGAGGAAGAAACCTATGTGCTTGGAAATTCCGTAACAGATAAGCAATTCTTTTATGCAGAGGTAAATGGTGTTTCATTTGAGTATGATTATCAGCCACAAAGGGGAGAAGTCGAGGAAGATTATCTCAACGAGATGGCAGAAAGGGATATAGACCGTCATGAGGCGGAGGTATTTGCACGGATTGAAGGCAGTGATAATGCTCAGGATGGTGTAGAGGAAGCACCATTAGTAGCAGAAGATGTGCAAAATCTGGTTTTGATTAACAGGGAGTATTCTGCAGGAACCAGAACCACGGTTTATGATTTTGAATGTGATATTCGTGGGGAACATGACACATTGCAATATACTTTAGAGCAACACGATGATGGGGAAGGTTTTACCATTCATACGCAGAAGGATGATATTTGGGAACGGATGTCTGAGCCGGAACTTGAGCGTCTTGAGGGTATTATCAGCCGTGAAGCCTTGTATTTTAAATACCGTGATAAAATAGCAGGTGCAAAAAGCGTAGAGGATATGGAGGAGATTCAGTTCAGTATCATGGAAGATGAGTCTCCTTATTTTTCGGCAGTTTCAGATAGGGTATGGAAAAAATTTAACCAGAAAGAAAATGAGCTGTCTGGAGAAAATCGGGAAACTTCCGGACAGGATGTCCAAAAGCCGGAGGAAGTGTCAGACACACCATTAGTGTCGGACATCGAAGTTCCTGTGAAGCAGGCAGAACCGCAGATTGATAAGACCGGAGCTGTCAATTTCCATATCACGGATGATGATTTAGGAATTGGCACTGCAAAGGAAAAATTCCGAAGAAATGTGGAAGCCATACGCACACTGGAGAAAATAGAGAGCGAGAACCGTATCGCAACACCGGAGGAACAGGAGATTTTATCTCAGTATGTTGGCTGGGGCGGACTTGCGGATGCCTTTGATGAAAGCAAGAATGCCTGGGCAAATGAATATCAGGAATTAAAGGGACTGTTATCGGATCAGGAGTATGCTTCAGCAAGGGAGAGTACCTTAAATGCCCATTATACAAGCCCTGCCATTATCCGCAGTATCTATGATGCCTTGGACAAAATGGGATTTGAAAAGGGAAATGTGTTGGAGCCGGCAATGGGTATCGGAAATTTCTTCGGAATGATGCCGGAGAAGATGCAGGAGAGCAGACTATACGGTGTGGAGCTTGACGGTATCACGGGAAGGATTGCAAAGCAGCTATATCCAAATGCTGACATTAAAATCACAGGATTTGAAAAGACAGATTATCCGAACGATTTCTTTGATGTGGCAATCGGAAATGTGCCATTTGGACAGTACAAGGTGGCAGACAAGCAGTATGACAAACAGAATTTTTTAATCCATGACTATTTCTTCGCAAAAACCTTGGATAAGGTTCGCCCCGGCGGTGTGGTTGCTTTTGTTACCAGCAAGGGAACGATGGACAAGAAAAGTCCGGAGGTCAGAAAATACCTTGCCCAGAGAGCAGAGCTTCTGGGTGCGGTCAGACTGCCTAATACTGCATTTAAGGAAAATGCCGGAACAGAGGTTACTTCTGATATTCTGTTCTTAAAGAAGCATGACCGTGTGATGGATTTGGAGCCGGACTGGGTGCATCTGTCAGAGGATGAGAACGGCATTGCCATGAACAGTTATTTTGCCGAACATCCGGAGATGATCGTGGGAAAAATGGAAATGGTCAGCGGACCGTATGGTATGGAAAGTACCTGTATGCCTGATACCACAAGACCATTTGCACAGCAGCTACAGGAAGCGGTCAGCCATATTGACGGAGAGATAGAAGCGGTGGAGCTGGATGAGCTGGAAGATGAGCTTGCGGATGCCACCATTCCGGCGGACCCGGATGTCAAGAATTACAGCTACACTCTTATGGACGATAGGGTGTATTACCGTGAAAATTCCATTATGAAGCCTGTGGATATGTCTGCTTCTATGCAGGAACGTATCAAGGGCATGGTGGGTATCCGAAACTGTACGCAGGAGCTTATCAATCTGCAATTAGAGGAATATCCGGATACAGTAATCAAGGAAAAGCAGGCGGAGTTAAACAGCTTATATGATGCTTTTTCCAAGAAACACGGTATGATCAACTCGCAGACCAACAAAAGAGCATTTAATCAGGACAGTAGATATTGTTTGTTGTGTTCTCTTGAAAAATTGGACAATGAGGGCAATTTCAAGGGAAAAGCGGATATGTTCACGAAGCGTACCATTAAAAAGGCAGAGGTTGTCACAAGTGTGGATACGACAAGTGAAGCACTGGCAGTGTCCTTATCGGAAAAAGCAAGAGTTGACCTCGATTATATGACAGAGCTGACCGGAAAAGATGTGGATACGGTCAAGGAGGAGCTGACAGGAATTATATTCCAGAATCCATTGACGGATCAATGGGAAACAGCAGACGAGTATTTAAGCGGAAATGTCCGTGACAAGCTGGAAACAGCAAAGGTCTATGCAGAAAGCCACCCGGAATATGCCGTGAATGTGCAGGCACTCACACAGGTACAGCCGAAGGAGCTGGATGCCAGCGAAATTGAGGTGCGTATCGGTGCCACATGGATTGACCCGAAGTATATTGAGGATTTTATGAGGGAGACCTTTGAAACGCCGCAGCATTTGTTAGACAGGAATGTCGTAGGAGTACAGTATTCCGATGTGACAGGACAGTGGAACATAAAGGGAAAAAATGCGGACTACGGTAATTCACTTGTAAATATGACCTACGGTACAGGTAGGAGAAATGCCTACACTATTCTGGAGGATTCCCTTAATTTAAAGGACAGTCGTGTTTACGATACCATAGAGGAGGACGGCAAGGAAAAGAGGGTTCTGAATAAAAAGGAAACTACAATTGCATCACAGAAGCAGGAAGCCATAAGGGGAGCATTTAAGGACTGGGTGTTCCGTGATCCGGAACGCAGACAGGTACTTGTGGCAAAATATAATCAGCTTTTCAATTCCACAAGACCAAGGGAATATGACGGTTCACATCTGAAATTCCCCGGCATGACACCGGATATTGAGTTAAAGCCTCACCAGAAAAATGCGGTGGCTCATGTACTTTACGGAGATAATACGCTGCTTGCCCATTGTGTGGGAGCCGGAAAGACTTTTGAAATGACAGCGGCAGCAATGGAGAGCAAACGTCTGGGATTATGTCAAAAGAGTTTATTTGTGGTTCCGAACCATTTGACGGAGCAGTGGGCAAGTGATTTTTTACGGTTATATCCCGGAGCAAATATCCTTGCTGCAACAAAGAAAGACTTTGAGCCTGCCAACCGTAAGAAATTTTGTTCCAGAATAGCCACGGGAGATTATGATGCGGTTATTATCGGGCATAGTCAGTTTGAGAAAATTCCGCTTTCACAGGAAAGACAGGTAGCCATTATTGAAAGGCAGATTGATGAGATAGAGCTTGCCATTGCACAGGCAAAAGCCGACAACGGAGAACGCTACACCATTAAGCAGATGGAGAAATCAAGAAAATCACTACTTACAAGGCTTGAAAAGCTGAATGATGCATCAAGGAAAGATAATGTAGTGACTTTTGAGCAGCTTGGCGTGGACAGGCTTTTCGTGGATGAGAGCCATAATTACAAAAATCTGTTCCTTTATACCAAGATGCGTAATGTGGCAGGAATTGCACAATCAGAGGCACAGAAGTCCTCGGATATGTTTGCAAAGTGTCAGTATTTAGACGAGTTGACAGGCGGTAAGGGTGTGACTTTTGCGACGGGTACACCAATTTCAAACAGTATGACGGAGCTTTACACCAATATGCGTTACCTTCAGTATGGTACTCTTCAGAAGCTTGGGCTTGGACACTTTG
>OGIE01003461.1_pt1 | contig 16918 bp, 12 predicted proteins | sample 1571581 | NCBI WGS metagenome assembly OGIE01 (sample SAMEA2582021, study PRJEB24529) | metagenome | biome: Human gut stool | place: China | collected 2011
ATTCCGCGCGGCGGTGCAGGACTTATAAAAGCATGTGTAGAGCAGGCGCTTGTTCCTTGTATTCAGACAGGCACTGGAATCTGTCATATCTATGTGGATAAGGATGCTGACCTTTCCATGGCACTGCGAATAGTTGAAAATGCAAAAATGAGCCGTCCTTCTGTGTGCAATGCTGCCGAGGTTTGTCTTGTGCACCGTGATGTGGCAAAGAAATTTCTTCCTATGCTGCAAAAAAGCTTGTGTGACCCATCTCGCGAACATCCTGCTAAGCTTCTCCTTGATAAAGAAGCTCTTTCAATTATTGATGGTACTCCTGCAGATGAGAATGATTTTGATACGGAATTTCTCGATTATATTCTCGCTGTGCATGTCGTAAGTGATGTGAACGAAGCAATTTCACATATTGCTTCCCACTCTACTCATCACAGCGAATCAATCATCACACAGAATGAACAGACTGCTGCTCTATTTACAACTCTTGTGGACAGTGCTGCCGTATATGTCAATGCATCAACTCGCTTTACTGACGGAGGTGAGTTTGGTCTTGGCTGTGAAATGGGAATTTCAACACAGAAGCTTCACGCGCGCGGTCCAATGGGGCTTCGTGAGCTGACAGCTTACAAATATGTTATCACTGGAAATGGACAGACCCGTTGACAAAAGCCTCACACTATCTTAACATACTTCTAAACGGCTACAGCTATTATCTGATGTCCGTTTAAATAAATCTACTTGGAGGAATTATGGAACACTTAATTATCCCAGAGGGCTATGAACCAGCTTTAAATCTGCATGATACACAGATTGCCATCAAAACAGTCAAAGATTTCTTTCAGGATCTGCTTGCAAAGCAGCTAAATCTGCTCCGCGTATCAGCACCGCTGTTTGTTGATCCGGCTTCCGGCTTAAATGACAACTTAAATGGCGTTGAGCGCCCTGTATCCTTTGACATTAAGGAGCAAAGTGGTTTTAATGCTGAGGTTGTACACTCTCTCGCAAAGTGGAAGCGCTATGCTTTAAAGGAATATGGCTTCTCAAATGGTGAAGGTCTTTACACCGATATGAACGCAATTCGCCGTGATGAGACTACAGATAATATCCACTCCATCTTTGTTGACCAGTGGGACTGGGAAAAAATCATCTCAAAAGAAGATCGAACACTCGACACTTTAAAGTCCGTTGTCCGTGATGTATACAAGACACTTAGAAAGACAGAAATGTACATGGCAATCCAGTATGATTACATAGAAGAAATTCTTCCTAAGGAAATTTTCTTTATTACTTCTCAGGAGCTACTTGACATGTACCCGGACAAGACTCCAAAGGAGCGTGAATATCTGATCACGAAAGAAAAAAAGGCTGTCTGCCTGATGCAGATTGGTGATAAGCTTGGAAATGGCGAGCCGCATGACGGACGTGCACCAGATTATGATGACTGGGCACTCAACGCCGATATTCTTGTCTACTATCCAGTTCTTGATATTGCTCTTGAGCTTTCCTCCATGGGTATTCGTGTTGATGAGAACTCTCTTCGCACTCAACTTGAGAAGGCTGGCTGCCCAGAGCGCGCCAACCTTGCTTTCCAAAAGGCAATACTAAATAAAGAACTTCCTTACACTATTGGCGGCGGTATTGGTCAGTCTCGTATCTGTATGTTCTTCCTTCGCCGTGCCCACATCGGTGAGGTTCAGTCCTCTATCTGGCCGGCTGATATCAGAAAGGAAGCAAAAAAGCACAATATTACATTGCTTTAATGCATATCAAAAAAAGTGCCTTGGATATCCATGGCACTTTTTTATATTTCTCGTCACTAATATTTATCAGCGTCTCCACGTATCGCGTGACAAAAGAATCAAAATTGGAAAAATTTCCAATCGTCCAGCCAGCATATCAAAAATTAGTACAATTTTTGCCAGCGGACCATAAATTGAGAAGTTACATGTCGGGCCTACTAATTCAAGACCTGGTCCGATATTATTAAAGCAGGCAAGTACAGCTGAAAAATTAGTTCCAACAGAAAAACCATCTATTGAAATAACTAGCAGACTAAACATAATAATAAGTACATATGCAGCAAGATAGGCGTTTGTATTTTCAAGCACCTTCTCTGATACGACCTGCTTGTTGCTGCGCACTGCCTGGATTCGCTGCGGACGAAGCATTTTCTGTATGTTTCTTCTAAGACTCTTAAAGACGAGCAAAAGTCTTCCGCACTTAAAGCCTCCGCCTGTACTTCCTGCACAGGCACCCACTACCATCAGACATAATAGAATTGACTTTGAAAAACCTGGCCATAGATCAAAATCTGTGGTGGCAAAGCCTGTAGTAGTCACAATACTGGCCACCTGAAAGAATACATGGCGTACTGTCTCTTCAAGCGTTCCATAAAAACCTCTCAGATTAATCACAATCAAAAGCACACTGCCCAGCACCATTCCAACATAAAGACGAAGTTCCTCATCCTCGTATACACTTTTTACCTGCTTCATGATCAAAAGATAGTAGCAGCTGAAATTCACACCAAACAGCAGCATAAACACTGTACATACATTTTGAATATATGGACTGTAGCTTGCCATACTATCATTTTTTACACCGAATCCACCTGTTCCGGCTGTTCCAAATGCTGTACATACAGCCTCTAACACAGGCATTTTTCCAGCAAGCAAAAGCAGCAAATCTACTACTGTCAATACAATATATAAAATATATAAAATTCCTGCCGTGCTTCTGATTCTTGGAACAAGCTTTGCAACATTTGGTCCCGGGCTCTCTGCTCGAAGCAGATGCATTGTGAAACCATCATTTCGACCACTTACAGGAACAACTGCAAGTAAAAATACAAGAACACCCATACCGCCAACCCAGTGGCTAAAGCTTCTCCAGTATAGCATTCCCTTTGAAAGACCTTCTACATTTGATAAAATAGATGCACCTGTTGTCGTAAAACCAGATACGATCTCAAATAATCCATCAAGATAAGACGGAATTTCACGTGAAATCCAAAATGGAAGACAGCCCAAAAGACTCATTACAATCCACGCGAGTCCGACACAAACCATACCTTCTCTTGCATAAAAGCCTTTTTTGGCTTTTCTTGCAAAAAACATAAGCATGCCTGCCACTGCTAAAATCACAAGGATACTTAAAGCAAATCCTAAAATTGCCTGACTATCCTGACCAACCAGACTTATAATCAGTGCCGGCACCATAAATGCCGCCTCCGCCAACAGAATCTGCGCAATCAGCCGCCCCATCATTTTATAGTTCATAATTAAAAAACTCCTTTTTTGCAGAAACTGTATTTGTTATGCTTCAAAAATATCGTCAAGCTTATAGATAATATCATTTCTTGTTGTGACAACAACAACTGTATCACCCTCTCGAATAACAGAATCTCCTCCTGGAAGCTCTGTAACGCCGCCGTGTGTAATACAGGATACAAGAATATTTTGCTTCACTTTCATGTTCTTTAACGGTTTATCACAATACGGCTTTTTCTCTTCAACATGAAACTCAATTGCCTCTGCCTTTCCATCTGCTATGGAATGAACCGATACGGCTGCTCCTGTCTGATTGTGCATTGCACGTATATAACGCACAATACCGTTACAGCAAAGATCCTTCGGCCAGATCGTACTTCCAATCGGAAGCTGATCAATCATGCTGCCATTTTCCATATGACCAAGCTTTGTGATAACCTGAGATACACCATGCTTAGTTCCATACAGAGAAATAATCATATTTAACTCGTCCATACCAGTTGCCGTGACAAGTGCGTCACAGCTTTCAATATTTTCACGCTTCAGCACAAATGTATTGCTCGCATCATCATTGATAATCTCTGTTTTAGGAAGAAGCGCTGCAAGTTCCTCACAATGCTTTGGATCCTTCTCGATCAAACGTACCGTCATGCCATCTTTTTCAAGCTGCTGAGCAAGATAATAGCTTACACGTCCGCCGCCGCAGATCATAACATGATTGACCTTTTTTGTTATAATTCCAAGATTATCAAGAAGTGTCGCCAAGCTTTCTGTTGATGCCGTAACAAAGATTCTGTCGCCCTCTCTAAGCACAAAGCTTCCATCTGGTGCTACAACATCACCTCTTCTAAGCACGGCACATACAAGAACACGGCACTTTATTACACGATTCAATTCGCTAAGAGCAACATTGCACAAACGGCTTCTTTCATCAACACGCAGCTCTACGATCTCTACTCTTCCCTTTGCAAAGCTGTCTCTCTTTAAGAAGCCTGGGAATTTAAGCAATCGTTCAATCTCGATTGCAGCCTGCTTTTCCGGATTTACTGTCAATGACAGCGCAAATGTTTTCTGCATTTTGTAAACCTGATCTGTATAATCCGGATTACAAATCCTTGCAATTGTATGGATGTTTGGATTGATTCCATGAGCAGTCATGCTGCACAGAAGATTTAACTCATCTGCACCAGTCGCTGCAATCAAAAGATCCGCATCGTTTACACCAGCCTGAAGCAATGTCTCCATCGTGGCACAATTTCCTAAAACGGCCATTACATCATATTTTTCTACGTTTGATTCCAATACCTGCTGCTTTACATCAATAAGCGTAATATCATAACCTGAGGCGCTCAGCTGTCTAGCCAGCGTTGATCCAACCTTTCCGACGCCCGCAATTATTATTTTCATACCCTTCACCTTTCATATTCGAATAATGACATACAATTAGTCATTGTATTATGATAACACAAATATAAAAAAGTGCAAGGATATTCTCTCTATAAATAAAAACGACACCCTTTCGGGTGTCGCCCTTTATTTTATTATTCTTTACGGCAAATATGTACGATATCCTATAGGTGTCTTAAAGAATACAGATGTTACATTAATTCCAGTCTCTGGTGAACCTGCATGAACAATTGCACCGTTACCGATGTAAATTGCCACATGGTTCGGATTATTATAAAATACAAGATCACCTGGTCTAAGCTGATCGTAAGTGATAGCAGAACCACAATTCATCTGGGACATGGAGTGATGCGGAAGGCTTACACCTGCCACTCTGCTGTATACCTGCATAGTAAATCCAGAGCAGTCTACGGAACCGCCAATAGAAAGATCGGTGCCTCCATATACATAATTGCACTGACCTACCCAGCCTAATGCATAATTAACAATTGAATCACGAAGCGGTGTTGAGTTGTTTGATGGAGTTGTAATTTCCTGTGTGGTAGTTGTCTCTGCCGCTGTCGTTGTAGTAGTTGTTTCTTCAACTGTAGTGGGTGTGGTTTCTGCCGCTGTTGTGGTGGTTGTCTCTGTCTCTGATGATGGAGCAGTCTCTTCAACTGTAGTGGTTGTCTCATCAGGTACTGTCTCAGATGAAGGAACTTCTGACGGCTGCGTTTCTGAAGAAGCCTCAACCGTTGCTACATTCAAATCAAATGATGAAGAAAATCCCTGATAGCTTACTGTAACAGTATTCCAGCCTGCACTTAACATCATGCCAACCTGCTCACAGCTTAAGCCTTCTGTTACTGTCTGTGTTGTTCCATCTGTGTAAGTAACAACAATATACAGCTCACTTGCACTGAGTACCTGTCCTTCTGTCTTGCTGCTTCCAGTATAAAATGCCTCAATACCCTGAATTGCTTTTACAGTCTCTGAAGGAGTAGTATTATCAGCTGTTGTAGTTGTAGTATCTTCTACTGTAGTCGGCGTTGTCTGCTCAGCTGTCGTAGTTGTGGTATCCTCTACTGTAGTCGGTGCTGTCGGCTCTGTCTGATCTGGCTGCGTTTCTTCTGCTTCGCTTGATGAAGTCTGTGCCTGTGAGCTTGTTGTCGTTTCCTCAGCAGACGTAGCTGCCACTGTCGTAGTAGTAGTAGGTACCTCCGTTGACGTCTCTGCAACTGTCTCACCATTTAACGCTGCTGTCGCACGCGCTACCATGTCGGCTGTCTTTTTCTGCTCGCTCTTTGCTGTTGTTACTAAATCTGTATAACCTGCGTTAGAAGCATCATTTATGTAATATTCCCAAAGCTGATATGCATATGTACTTGCGTTGTAAGCTGCCTGATAATCTGCTGCTGCCATACGCTTTTCAAAAATTGCCTCTGCATCACGAATATCTACAAGATAGCTGTCCAACTGATTTTTTACCATCTGATCAGTGATTGCTACTGCCTCTGCATGACGTGTGTATAAAGAAACATCCTCTGCTTTAACAAATCCGGCAAATTCTTCGTTAACTGCAATCTTTACAAATCCGTTCTGAATTGCAAGAACCTTATAATCACCATCCTTGTAAACGCTGCCAACACTATCGGCACCGCTTGATGCTGAACTGTAAACAACCGCTGTATTGGATTTTACCTTTGCATAACGGTTTGTAAGATCCTCATCGCTCGCCTTTGCAGCTGCACCTGTTAATACATAATCAGATGACACATAACCCTCTACATCTCCACTTTTGATCAGATACCAGCTGCCTTCACTGTTATCAACAGTATCATAAATAGAAACAACACAATTGCTGTATAAATATCCGATCACATTGCTTGATACAGATGGCTTATTTCTAACATTTAAGCTTGCCATTACACTGACAAGTCCTTCTTCCTTTTCGCTGGCATCCTTTGATACCAAGCTAGTTCCAAATACAACGGAACCATCTTCTTTCGTCGTCGCATTTACAGTAAAAACTGGGATGATCTTTTTCTCCTGTGCTGAAGCAACTATATAACGAATATAATCCATAATATCTGCTTCAGGCGTCTGGCTGCTTGCATAGTAGTTATCGAGAGAAACCGCCATGCCTGCCACAGCTGTATCCTGTTCAAGCGACGCGCCTGATGCTGCCGGTACTGCAATGCCTCCTCCAACTGCAAATGTCGCAGCCAGACAGGATGCCAGCGCATTCCTGCATAATTTATTCATATCTCAAAAACCTGTACCTTCCCGTAGCCTGCCATCTTGCCTGCAGGTACAAAAACATAATATCAGTTAAATTGTTACAATATTATTACAACTCCATTCTGATTATATCACATAGAAAATGCTTGTCAAGGGGCGTTTTTATTGTGTCCTTTTTATGATATACTAATTATGGCACAGTTTGCTACCCGGTAGGTTATGAAAGGCGGAAGTGAAACTTTGCTACCCAGTAGACTATGAGAGTCTTCGGTGAAGCTTTGTCGGCGACCCTTGTTCCCGCGGCGCCTTTTACATTACTTCCACGTAAGTTTACTTTGAAAGCCCGCTCCACACGGGAATCGCCTCGTAAAGCAGTTCACCTCAGCCTCTTGCCAAGTTTTATCACACCACTAGTCAATGGTGGTAGAATGGAGATTTTATGTTACGAACAATTTTAATTACAGGGGCTTCCTCTGGTATTGGTGCGGCAACTGCCATTGCTTTTGCTAAGCCTAATAATCGTTTAATTTTGGTTTCTCGAAAAAATAGGGAAGGATTAAAAAAGATCGAAGATGAGGGAAGAGAACGGGGAGCTGAGGTTTTATCTATCTTAGCGGATGTATCTGACTATGAAGCTTGTAAGTTACTTGTACAGCAGGCAGTCGAGCGCTTTGGCACGATTGATCTTTTGGTGAATGATGCCGGAGTTTCCCATATTGGTCTGTTTCAGGATATGACACCTGATGAGTGGCAGCGCGTAATGAATGTCAATATAGGTTCTGTCATGAATTTATGCCATCTTGTCATCCCTTCCATGGTACATCGCCACCACGGACGCATTATAAATATTTCCTCTGTATGGGGCAATGTCGGTGCCTCTTGTGAGGCTGTCTACTCTGCAAGCAAGGGCGCCATTAACAGTTTTACAAAAGCTCTCGCTAAAGAACTAGCTCCTAGTAAAATTCAGGTGAATGCCATCGCTTTTGGTGCAATTGAAACACCGATGAATGCCTGGCTGTCAAAGGAGGAGGCTGAGGCGCTCGCAGATGAAATACCTGCCGGACGTGAGGGCACAAAAGAAGAGGCAGCCCAGATGATCTGCATGGTTGCAGATGCACCTGACTACCTCACTGGTCAAATTCTTACAATGGATGGCGGATGGATTTAAATTACTTTACTAGTTCTTCCATCATCTCTTCCTTAAACTGCTGTGTGTACAGATCATGGTAATAACCCTTCATTGCCATCAACTCGTCGTGTGTTCCCTGCTCGATGATCTTTCCGGCCTTAACAACAAGAATTACATCTGCCTGGCGGATTGTCGAGAGGCGATGGGCAATGATAAATGAAGTACGATCCTTTAAAAGATAAGAAATCGCATTCTGAATCAGCTGCTCTGTCTCTGTATCAATAGAAGAGGTTGCTTCATCCAGAACAAAAATCGCTGGATCTGCCAGCACAGCTCTTGCAAATGAAATAAGCTGCTTTTCTCCGGTGGACATGGAATCCCCACCCTCTCCAACATCTGTCTGCCATCCCTTTTCAAGACGTTTTGCTACCTGATCTGCTGATACGATCTTTGCTGCCTCAATAACCTCTTCATCTGTAGCTTCCAGCTTTCCATAACGGATATTTTCCATGATTGTTCCTGTAAACAAATGAGGACTTTGAAGCACGTAACCAAGCGCACTGTGAAGCCATGACTGACTGCGCTCTCTATAATCCACACCATCGATTAAAATACGCCCCTGTGTCGGTTCAAAGAAACGACAAGCTAAATTTACCAGTGTACTCTTTCCAGCACCTGTCTCTCCGACAATGGCAACTGTCGTTCCTGCCGGAACATGAAGGTTAAAATGCTCTAAAATATTTTCATTTCCATCTGGGTAATGGAACGTCACATCTTCAAATGTAATATCACCCTTAATTGGCTCCCAATTTTCACGCTTTTGCTCAAATGCTGTGCCATACTTTTCAATTACATCAGGGCGATCCTTAATCTGCGGTTCTTCCTCGAGAAGTCCTGTGACACGCTCGATATTAGCCTGTGCTGCCACAATCTCTGACAAGTTAGACGCGATGTTTCGAATTGGCTCAAACATGTTGACAGCGTATGTGGTAAAGGCTGATAACGTACCAAGCTGAAGAGCCTGTGCCAACACAAGCTCACCGCCCTGCTTTAATGCAAGTGCCACACCAATATAGCCACAAAATACAACAAGCGCTACATAAAGACCATTCATACGTGCCGCCTTCACACCTGCTGTTTTCATGTCATCAGTAAGTCCCCTGAAATGACGGCTGTTTTTTTCCTCAATGACAAGCGCTTTTGATGTCTGCGCACCTGTAATTCCTTCATTATATGCACCTGTAATCATTGAATTTTTCTTTCTGACCTGCCTGTTCCATTTTAAGATACGCTTCTGGAAAAAGCTTGTAAGAAGCACCAGACCTGGCACAATTAACATAATCCAAAGTGCCAGCTTCCAGTTTAATGCAAGCATAATGCCAAAGATTCCCACTACATAAAACAGTGCCCACAACATATCAAGAAGATTCCATGCTACAAGACCACTGATTCGTCCTGTATCATTCATTACTCTTGCCAAAATATAGCCGACTGGTGTTGTATTATAATAGGAAAAGGAAAGCTGCTGAAGGTGATCAAAGCATGCCTTCTTCATATTTTTTGCCATATTCATCTCAATCACCATAGCACAGCGACAAAAGATCACAACACTGACAGTCTGAAATATAATAGTAACTAAATAAGTTCCTGCAAAGCTTCCAATTCCTTCTGTAGTATTGCCGCTGATAAAATGATTAATTGCATACTGCTGAAACAAAGGAAGCGCAATATCGACAAGTGCACACAACGTATTAAAAACAAGTGCAATAATCATATATTTGCGAAACGGCTTCATAAATGGAAACAGTTTCTTCCAAATACGCCAGTCAAACGACTGGTCATATTCTTTTTCTTCAATCTGCATACTATTTTTATCCTGCCTTTCTGTGCCTGCATCACATTTGCAGACACTTTTTAATTTTCTTATACAGAATCAGCATCTAATTGAGTATTCATCTGAATATCATAAATTCTGCGATAAATACCGTGATGCTCCATAAGCTGTTCATGGCTTCCCATCTCTGCCACAGCACCATCTTCGAGTACCATAATGCAATCTGCCTGCATAAGAGTCGTGATTCTATGTGCAATCAAAATAACTGTTGTTCCTGCCATTCTCTTTTTTAATGCCTCACGTATCATGGCATCTGTCTGTGCATCTACTGCTGAAAGAGAATCATCAAAAATCATAACAGGTGTATGTTCTACAAGCATACGTGCAATCGCAACTCGCTGTTTTTGTCCGCCCGAAAGCGTTACGCCACGCTCTCCAACAATGGTTTCATAACCGTCTGTAAAACTGTCAATCGCACTGTCTACACAGGCAATCTCACATGCCTCACGAATATCATCAAATGCTGAACTTTCCCTTGTTATTCCAACATTTTCCTTTATGCTTCCTGAATATAAGAATGGCTCTTGAAGCACCATACCAATCTGGCTTCTCAAATACTGACGATCAATATCGCGAATATCAACACCGCCAATAGTAATCTTTCCACAACCATCAGGCAGATCGTAAAGACGATTTAATAGATGTACAAGTGTACTCTTTCCGCTTCCTGTATTTCCAAGAATAGCAAATGTCTTTCCTGCCGGAACAGTAAAGCTGACATTCTTTAAGACAGCGGCTCCCTCTTCATATTTAAAGTTCACATTATCAAATACAATATCCTTATTTATTGCACGCCTGGACGATCATCTTCTTCCTTCTCATCAAGGATATAGGCAATACGGTCAATTGACACACCTGCCTTACTCATCTCGGATATGATTCGTCCCAGACTTCTGACTGGCCATGCCATACTGGACTTGTAGGATACGAAAGCAATAAATTCACCGACAGTCAGATTGCCATCTACTGTAAATAACACACCCATGCAGATGACTGTAAGAATCTGAATACCTGTAATCAGATCACCAATCGACCAATAAAGACTCAAAAACTTACCTAAATAAATCCACAGTCCTGCAAAGCGCTCATTTTTCTCATCGAAACGTTTGCGCTCAAATGATTCTCTTCCAAATGCGCGCACCACTCGTACACCAGTTAAGTTTTCCTGAACAACGCTTGATAAAATTCCCTCTGCCTCATCTGCTTCCTGAAAGTGCTGTGCAATCTTTGAGAAGAAATATCCAGAGTACAGAATTACAATCGGAAAAAAGGACACAGCGATCAATGAAATTTTAACATTCATTGAAAACATGATCACCATGTAGAATACAATCAGAAAGATAATACGAAATACTTCCATCAATTGATTAGTTACAAAATTTCGCACAACATCTACGTCTGATGTACAGCGCTGAATGATATCACCTGTCTGATTCTTTACATGCCAACTATACGGTAACTTCTGAATATGATCATACAACTGATCTCTCATGCCCTTTACAAAGCTTTCTGAACCTTTTGCTGCAAATACCTTTGAGTAGTAGTTTGCAGCGATGTTTATAGCTGCAAGCAAAATGACGGCAAGCGCTGCAATCGTAAGCATCTTTCCAGGATTTTCACGAATCGTTTCTTCTGATAAAAAGGCTTTCACCCATTCTGGAATCTTAGACAAGTCACTTCCTAAGACACCATCTACACTAATTCGAATAACCTGTGGGATAAATGCCTGACAGACAGTAATCATTGCTGAAAAGAAAAGACCTGTCAGCATAAGCGGCAGGCATGGTTTTAAAAACCTGAAAATCATCGCTGCCTTGCCGGCTTTTTTCTTATTTTGTTCCATAAGTATCTCTCCCCTTTCTTTTTTCGTAAATTAATAAAAGTACTGATGCACGGCCATCAGTACTCTCATTATATCGAATGAATATATGGATTTCAATGGGAAATCATTTTTCTAATTAAGTTTGTTCCTCTTGTACAATACGTTTTCGCACCGTAGTCTCTTCTACTCTGTGATCTTTTATTGAAGTAACCATAATTTCAAGATCAGGTGTAAGAACAGAAACTTGTGTGCCATCATCTGGCACATAACAAAGTTCACCAAGCACATAGCCGCCAAAGGTATCATATTCATCAAGCGGAAGTTCCACATCAAGTTCCTCTGCAACCTCATCTAGTGAAGCTGCACCCTGAATGCACCACAGGCTATCACCAATTTTTTCTATATCACTTGGCTCAGGCTCTTCATCATGTTCCTTCCACTCACCAACGATCAGCTCAAGCAAATCTCGCATAGTAACTATTCCTGCCATTCCGCCATACTCATCAATTGCGACTGCAAAATAGTTTCCTGTCTTTTTCATATTTGAAAACAATGACGCAGCTTTCATATTTTCAGGAATAAAATAAGGCTTTCGCACGCAGTTTTTCATCACGGCTTCCCTTGAATGGTCTCTTGATCTCTTGCATCGAGCACACCAACAATATCATCAGTATCCGCTCCGCAAACAACATAGAAGCTATGACGGTTTTCGTAGATTACTTTTTCCCATTCCTCACGGCTCTCATCGGCATACACACAGACAACATCTTTTCGATGCGTACAGATTTCATCGACAGAAACATCATTAAACTCAAACACATTTTGTATAAATTCATTTTCCTGTGTATCAATCGTTCCCTTCTGACTTCCAGACTCTGCCATCAGGCGAATCTCTTCTTCCGTAATTTGAGTCTGACGATGTGGATCAACACCACATAAACGAAGAAGCGTATGTGACGCGGCAATTAAAAGCCAAATTAGCGGAAAAAAGACAATCTGTACCACATAAACAATAGAAGAAAAACGAACTGCCATCTCTTCTTCTTTTTCTGCTGCCAAACGCTTTGGCACCATACGTCCAAAAATCATCGTTACAATACATAATACAAGTGAAATTGCAGTGACACAAAGTCCATCCAATACATTTGGATTTATTGCCTGTCCGCTTTTTCCAATAAAATCTTCCAGCGGTTTTCTAAAAACAAGCGCCGCATATGCACTTCCTAAGCATACACTTGCCATTGAAACAAGCTGCATAGCTGTTAAAAAACGCTCCTGCTTTGCCTTAAATCCAGATAAAAGCGCTGCTTTTGCTTCATCCTTTTTTGCCATCTCTTCTAATTGATTGTCGTTTAATGAAACTATTGCCGTTTCTGCACACGTAAACACTGCGTTCAGTGCGATCAGAATGACCTGCAGAATAATTGCCCCTATCATGCGAGACCTCCTTTCGAAACTCTCACAAAAATCTGCTTATTCGTATCCGTATCCGCGCTGCCGTCGTCTTCCATTATGGTTTCCTCCTGTTTTATCGTTGTTCACATTATGGTTTACAATTGGTAACCTATATTTGAGGTGAAACGAATTGCTTTTACGAGGTGGAACGTTGTAGCAGGACTTTCAAAACACATTATGATAATAAATAATGTAATAGGTGCCTGCGGAAAAGTGACACCGACAAAACAATCGTTGAACCGCTTTAATAAATTACCGGGTTGTGAACAGTATTTGGTTGAAATAATATCCTTTTTATTGTAAGATGGAAGCATGAAATTGTCAATGTATTTCGCATATTATAATGAAAGGAAACCATTTCTATGAGTAAATTTACACTTGACTGGAAGCAATATGCTGCACTTGCAAGACAGGCTGCTGCTGAAGGCTGCGTGCTTCTTGAAAACAAAAACAATACACTTCCTCTTGCAGAGGGTGAAACATGTGCCGTATTTGGCCGTACTCAATTTGAATATTATAAAAGCGGAACTGGATCTGGCGGTCTTGTTAATACAAGCTACGTACATGATCTTGACTATGCCCTTACAGAATCTTCTCTTATAATTGATGAAGAAGTAAAAACAGCTTACAAAAACTGGTTAAAAGATCATCCTTTTGATTTGGGAAATGGCTGGGCACAGGAGCCATGGTGTCAGGTTGAAATGCCGCTTAGCGATGAACTTGTATCTGGCGCTGCATCCCTCTGTCAGCCAGCCATCATTGTGATCGGCCGTACAGCAGGCGAGGATCGTGACAATGCAGCCGAAAAGGGCAGCTGGTATCTGACAGACGCTGAAGAGGCAATGCTTGAAATCGTATGCCGCCATTTTTCACGTACAGTTGTTATCTTAAATGTTGGAAATATCATTGATATGAGCTTTGTTGACCGCTATGAACCATCATCTGTTCTTTATATATGGCAGGGCGGCATGGAGGGCGGCTCTGGTGCCGTCGATGTCATCACTGGAAAGGTTCCTGCCAGCGGACGCCTCAGTGATACGATTGCTTATCATATTGATGATTATCCATCTACCCGCAATTTTGGCTGTGAGGATACCATTCGCTATGAAGAAGATATCTATGTAGGCTATCGTTATTTTGAAACATTTGCGAAGGAAAAGGTTCGATATCCATTTGGCTATGGTCTGTCTTATACTACCTTTGATGTACAGGCTGCACTTGACATGTGTTCTCTTCCAGCTGGACTTGCAAAGGGTAAAGTTTCTAAAACCGATACCTTACATGTTACTTACGATATTACAAACACAGGCGATGTGGCAGGTAAGGAAACAATACAGTTTTATGTACAAAAGCCACAAGGTTTTCTTGGAAAGCCGTCTCGCGAGCTGATTCGTTTTGCAAAGACTGAACTTCTTGAACCTGGTGAGGGTGAAAGCGGTATTCTTGCGATTGACTTTTATTCACTTTCCTCCTACGATGACAGCGGCATTACAGGACATGCGTTTTGCTATGTGCTTGAGGAAGGCACCTATACAATTTTAGCCGGTACCAATGTGCGAAATGCAACGGAAATCGGAAGCTTCGCGCTTACAGAAACAGTTGCTTTAGAAGAGCTCTCCCAGCAGCTTGCTCCTCGCCGCCATCTTGAGCGCATGACTCCTAAGACAAATGAGGATGGTACACTTGTACCTATTATTCAGGCTGCTCCTGTTTACCTGCAGCATTACAGTGAGGATACATGCCCACAATGTGCTGACTATACTGGTGATAATGGCTATAAGCTTGATGACGTAAAACGCGGCATTGTTTCAATGGATGAATTTCTTGCACAGCTGTCTGATCTTGATTTATGCCACATAGTAAAGGGCGAAGGCATGTCAAGTCCAAAGGTAACACCTGGAACTGCTGCTGCTTTCGGTGGTCTGACACCAAATCTTACATACTTTGGCATTCCGGCCGGCTGCTGCACAGATGGTCCATCCGGCCTTCGTATGGACTGCGGTACTAACGCATTTAGTCTCCCTGGTGGAACTTTGCTTGCCTGCACGTTCAACACAAGCCTAAACGCTGATCTTTTTGAGATGGAAGGAATCGAGATGAGAAATAACCATATCGAAAGCCTTCTTGGGCCTGGCATGAATATTCACCGCTGTCCGTTAAATGGCCGTAACTTTGAGTACTTCTCTGAGGATCCACTTTTAAGTGGTGTGATCGCCGCCGCTCAGTTAGAGGGAATGGGACGCGCTGGTGTAACAGGAACAATTAAGCATTTCTGCGGAAATAATCAGGAATATCACCGTCGTTTTGTAGACAGTGTCATTTCTGAGCGCGCAGTTCGTGAAATCTACTTAAAGGGCTTTGAGATTGCTGTAAAAAGCGGCTATGCAAGCTCTATTATGACTACCTACGGAAGCGTAAATGGTCTTTGGACCGCTGGAAATCCACAGCTCAACACAGATATCTTGCGTGGTGAGTGGGACTTTGACGGCATCGTTATGACAGACTGGTGGGCTGAGATCAACAATGCACCAAAGGACAAGCCATCTCGTGAAAAATTTGCTGCTATGGTTCTCGCGCAGAATGATCTCTACATGGTAACATCCGATACAACGCAGGTAATGGGTGATCTTGAAGCTGCACTTGCAAGTGGACGCTTAGAGCGCCGCCATCTGGTTCGCTGTGCTACAAATATTTGCCGCTTTTTAATGGATTCTCCAGCTCTTCTTCGTCTTACTGGCAAGGAAGCAGAGATTGAGCTTGTAAATGTACCGGAAAATGCACAGCTTACTTCTGATTTTGATATCGTATATCATGATATCAAGGGAGTTACCACACTTCCTCTTACTGGAATTTCCAGCGAAAAGGGTGACAGCCATATGTTTGGAATCACCACCGAGGGCTTTGGTACTTTTCGTATCAGCATCACAGCTTCCTCAGAGTCCACGCCACTCGCCCAGATGCCAGTATCTGTCTCTGTAGATAATCAGCTTTTTGGCACCTACAGTTTCAACGGAAGTGAAGGAAAGGAAGTGACACTCTCCAGAGAGGGCGGTGTATTTGGTTTCCACCACTATGTACGCCTTTACTTTGGTCAGGGCGGTCTTACTCCAATTTCCATAACATTTGAACCAATTGATATTGTTACCAGCTTTAGCGATAAGGACTGATAAATAAAAAAGAGGCGTTCAAAGTTCGGTTATCTCGCACCGGACTTTGAACGCCCTTATTTTGTTTCTATTTTCCTCAGATTCCCTTATACTTCTCGCTCTGTGCCTTAATAAGCTCAACATCATCAAAATAGTTAATCTTCATTGCACTCTTTACCTCAGCCAATGTCTGTGCTGCCACCTCTCTTGCAGCCTCGGTACCCTTGCGAAGAATGTTATAAACTTCTGGAATATCCTTCTCGTATTCCTTACGTCTCTTACGAATCGGCTCTAACTCTTCCTGAATGATGTTGTTTAAGAACTTCTTTACCTTTACATCGCCAAGACCGCCTCTTGTGTAATGAGCCTTTAACTCATCCAGATTTGCATAATCCGGCAGATATCTCTCAAAGTGCTCTGGCTTACAGAATGCATCCAGATAAGTAAATACTGTATTACCCTCAAGATGTCCTGGATCACTAACAAGAAGATGCTCTGGATCAGTATACATGCTCATAATCTTCTTCTTTACATCTGCCTCACTGTCAGACAGATAGATACAGTTTCCAAGAGACTTGCTCA
>OGIE01003473.1_pt1 | contig 16865 bp, 16 predicted proteins | sample 1571581 | NCBI WGS metagenome assembly OGIE01 (sample SAMEA2582021, study PRJEB24529) | metagenome | biome: Human gut stool | place: China | collected 2011
GTATCACCAGATCGGCATCAATGAACTGGTATCCCATCACTTTTGCAAGAACCACGCCAACGGTACTCTTTCCGACACCGGGCATTCCAATCAGTATGATATTCTTTTTCATGTGTACCTTCCTTATTCACTGTGGCTGTTCCAATTTTTTCACAATCTCCGAAAATCCCATAAAATGGGACGCCTTTACCAGAATGGTATCTCCCGGTCTCCGGCAGTCCAGCAGCGCCTCCTCCAGCGCCTCTTTGTCCGGTTCCGCATAGACCCTGGTCTCCGGCGCTACACGCCGCGCCTCCTCCGCAATCTCCCCTGCAAGTGTTCCGGTCACAAACAGCGCATCGATCTTCTTCCCCGCAAAGTGTGTGCCGACCATTCCGTGCAGCTTCTTTTCCTCACTGCCGAGTTCTCCCATATCGCCGAGCCCGCCAATCGTGTGCGCATGCTCAATTCCAAGCTTCATCTCCTCCGCATCAAGTCCCAGCCGTCTTGCCACGCAGACTGCTGCAAGCGCGTTGTATACATTGTGCTCACCAGCAATCGGGATCACCACCTCAAACTGCTGCTCCGGCGTGTGAATGACCGCCTTCGTTCCCTCAAGGCCGATCGCCTCCACATCGGTCGCGTACACTTCCTTTTCCGCGAGCCGTTTGCTGCCGGTCTCTGTCTCTGCCGTCTTTGCTTCCTGTCCGATTCCATAGAACACCGCCGGTCTGCCATTCACCATCTTTTTGTCACAGAGCTTATCGTCATCCCCGTTTAATATGGCGATCCCGTCCGGTGCCAGATGCTCAAAGCTCTCCGTCTTCGCCTTTAAAATGCCGTCTCTTGTGATGAGGTTCTCCAGATGACATAAGCCGATATTGGTAATGACGCAGATATCCGGCTGTGCCATCTCTGCAAGACGGTGCATCTCACCGAACTCAGAGATTCCCATCTCGAGCACCGCCACCTGATGTTCCTCCCGGATCTTAAAGATCGTCAGCGGAAGCCCGATCTCATTGTTCAGATTCCCCTCGGTCTTTAACACGCGGTATTTCTCGGAGAGCACCGACGCAATCATCTCTTTTGTGCTGGTCTTTCCAACGCTTCCTGTGATCCCCACGACTTTGATGTCGAGCGAGCGGCGGTAGAACGCCGCGATCTTCTTCATGGCTTCCTCCGTAGAGTCAACCAGAATATACGGTCCTGCCGGATGCTCGAGCCGCTGCTCGGAGAGCACGGCAAGCGCTCCCTTTTCAAAAACCGCCGGAATGAAATCATGTCCGTCGACGCGCGCTCCGCGGATGGGAATAAACAGATATCCCTCCCCGACCAGACGGCTGTCAATTACCGCCCCCTGAATCTCCTTTTTGCGGTCGCACTCTTCCCCGATGTATGTACCGCCGCACGCCTGCGCGATATGCTCCAATGTCATATTTTTCATAATGGCTCCCATTTCAGACTTCACTCTTAATTCTTATATTTGCGCATGGAACTCTCGATCAGCTTCTCACAGAGCTGGTTGAAATCCACGCCGGTCACCTTTGCCTCCTGCGGCAGCAGACTGGTCGGCGTCATGCCCGGAAGTGTGTTTGCCTCCAGACAGAAAATGCGGCCTTCCGCATCCAGAAGGAAGTCTGTGCGCGAGTAAGTGTTGAGTCCAAGCACCTCTGCCACCTTCTCTGCATAGCCCTGCATTTCCTTTGTAATCTGCTCGGACAGCTCCGCCGGGCAGGTCTCTACCGTACTTCCCGCTTTGTATTTGTTCTTATAATCATAGAAGCCTTCCACCGGCGCGATCTCGATGATCGGAAGCGCCTGAAAATCGATGACGCCGACAGAAAATTCTCTTCCTTTTACATATTCCTCAATAACCAGCTCATTCTCCCAGCGGAACGCCTCCTTTAATGCCTGCTCGTATTCTGCCTTGTCGTGCACGATCGATACGCCGATGCTTGATCCGCCGCTGCACGGCTTTACCACGCATGGGAAATGAATCCCACAGTTCTCGATCTTTGCCGCATCCTCGCCGCGCTTTAAGGACGTGCCTCTCGGCGTCGGGATTCCGTTCTCGAGGAACAGCTGCTTTGCCATCCCCTTGTTCATGGCAAGCGCACTTCCCAGATATCCGGTTCCTGTGTAGCGGATGCCGAACAGGTCAAACGCCGCCTGGATCTTACCGTTCTCTCCGTTCTCTCCATGAAGCGCCATAAACACGATGTCCGCCATCCTGCAAAGCTCGATGACATTCGGTCCAAAGAAATTATCCGACTGATCCTTTCTCTGCGCCTTTACTTTTTCCAGATCCGGTGCGGTCTCCGGAATCGCCGCCACCTTGACGCTGACTGCCTCGGCTCTGTCAAAAATTCCGGTAAGATCTTCTTCCTTATCGCTATATCCCATAAAAACATCCAGTAAAATTACCTGATGTCCGTTCTCTCTGAGTGCTTTCGTAACCATCTCTCCTGTCTTGAAGGACACGTCTCTCTCTGTGCTGAGTCCCCCTGCCAAAACAACTATCTTCATGGTATCCGTCTCTCCTTTTTCAAAACTTTTCTCGCTTTATAGTATACCTTTTTCGATCTGATGACAAGAATATTCCTTGTTTTTTCAAAGCTCTGCCCCTGCGCTGCGACCCCTTTCCTGCTTTTTATCTACGCTCTTCCGCTATACACTCACGTCTGCTGTATTCTGCCATCCCCAAAAGCCACAGAAAAACCTGCCTCGCAATGAGATCCCTCCCGTGAATCATACTGCCATAATGATAAATCATCTGCTCCGCTTCCAGCTTTCTTCCCACCGCAAGCGCGGTCAGAATCTGTTCCAATAATTCAATCCGTTCTCCCTCCAATGGGTACTGATATGCAATATAATCCATAAACCCCGGATAATTCTGCATCATATCCACCAATACATTTGTATGTCCGTAGCTTTTCCTACTTGAGCCCTTTTCTTTTGTTTCACACATGATTAACTTTTCTACCTCTCGCACACGCAGGGCGCGCTTAACTACAATTATAAGATACTTTAGTACTAACTGTACACCCCTTTGCACAAAAAATTTTACAGAAAGCGCCCTCTGTCAGCTCAAACTCCTTTTTTCTCCACAAAAAGAAGAGGGAGTGCCGCATCTGCAATACGGTTCTCCCTCTTCTTTCTGTAAATATATCAGTTCATTATGAGACAGCACATCTCAAACGCTCTTAATTCTCCGGCTCGATCAGTCCGTAGGTGTTGCCTTTTCTCTTATATACCACATTGACATCTTCCGTCTCTGCATTGATGAATACGAAGAAGTCATGTCCCAGCAGTTCCATCTGCACACATGCATCTTCCGGATACATCGGCTTCATGGAGAACTTCTTGGTACGGATGATCTTGATCTCCTCATCCTCGTCTGCCGCTCCATCCAAAAATTCCTGCTTAAATACAGCGGATGCATTCTGCTGCTTTGTCACCAGCTTGGTTCTGTATTTCTTAAGCTGACGCTCAATCACTTCCTCCACAAGATCAATGGATACATACATATCGTTGCTTACCTGCTCGGAGCGGATATAATTTCCTTTTGCCGGGATTGTAACCTCGGCTTTCTGTCTCTCCTTCTCCACGCTCAGCGTCACATATACATCGGTATCCGGTGTAAAATACTTCTCAAGCTTGTTCAGCTTGTCCTCTACTGCTGCCTTCAGCCCCTCTGTTAATTCGATGTTTCTTCCTGTAATCTTAATTCTCATGATGTCCAACCCCTTTGCCGTTTATTTGATACAAGATATATCATGGTTATATTATAACATATTTTGGCTTTATAGCAAGAAAATTTATGCAATTTTCATAATTTTTTCTGAAAATTCATCAACCAAGCGTCAGAGCGAGATAACCGTCGTCCGCAACCGGCAGATCTGCCATCGTCTCCGGCAGCCAGATCATACCGCGCTCCCGTCCGTATGATGCCGCGCTGGTTCCCGTCTCTGCCATAAGCTGCGGAAGCACCTGTGAGAGAGCATCGTCCGAAAGTGTTGTCTCCAGTATCACGAGCTCTTTTTCCCGGATATCATACATCAGAATATCCCGGTCATCTTCCTGCTCATTCCGTGTGTTTTTATCCTCGCAGCTGACTGCCGCCGTACCACCGCCGCAGCTTGCCGCGAGTTCCATCGCATAGGAAACCGCATCCGCATCCCAGTGTACATACCCTTCCTTCGCGCACTTTTCATCCCGGATCCGCACATACTCCTCCGGTGTGACAGGCTCCGTGCATGCAACCGGCTCCGTATCCTTTACCTCGAGCGCCGTGATGTCACTGCCACTCACGTTCTTGCGTTCTCCCCGGAATGCATTCTTAAATCCCAGATTTTCATAGTAACGGGTCAGCGACTCCTCCGCCGGCGACAGAATGAGCGGCATCTGATATTTTTCTTCCGCAAAACGCAGAATCTGTTCCGCAAGCTTCTGTCCCCGGTATTCCGGCAGTGTCGCAATCGCATACACATAGCGCGCGTCCACATACGCCCCGTTGCACAGGTACTGCACCGGCAGAAAACTTGCCATCGATACCGGTCTTCCATCCCGGAAAATCACGAGCATATTCTCTCTCGTCATGCGGTGCTTCAGATAAAACTGAATATAATCTTCCTCGTCGCCAAAGCATTTCTGCCAGATTTCCTGAATATACGGCGCATCCCGCTCGGGGTCCGCATAGACCACACTGCTCTCCTCCAGTTCATATTTTGGAAGAAGAATATCCGGATAGTAGGAAAGCTTTGCCTTTCTGAGTCCGGGATCGCCGGTGTCCTCCTCGCGGTTGACATACGCATACCCCTCACATTCATGCAGGACAAACTGCTGGTTGATCATCGGATACGCTCCCTGAAGATCCGGATACGCCTTTTCAAAGTGCACAACGAACGTCTCCGAGTTCAGCCGCTCCCCGATCGAAAATGCGACGATCTGCCCATCTCTCCGGAGCACTCCGCCGACAAGCCCCAGCTCCTGCATATGATCAAACGCCTCATGGAGTACCGAGATCTCCTGGTTCATCTCCTCATTCCACTTTTCCTCGCGCATGTGAATCCACGTATACGTCATCGTGCGGCATTCTTCTACGTTCTCAGCTGTCATCGGCTCATAAGACCAGTCTCCCGAATCTTTAAAGCGGGCAATGTGATTGCGCTTTCCGTGCAGTTTCTTGCCGGCAAGCGTCGCAAGCTTCTCTCTTGTATAGATATAGTCATAGTCGTTCCGGTCTCCCTCGATTAAGAATCTTCCTGGGAACCACTCGAGCATCTGCGCGCGGTCCTGCTCGCTGGCAGGCGCTATCAGCAGCTGGATTCCCTCCTCATGGCAGATCGCAAGCAGCTCCTCCACCGCCGCTTTCTTGTCGCCGTTTCCAACCGGAAATGAAAAACAGTGAATCTCTCCATCTATAAACCGAACTACCAGACAGCCGTGGAGCTCCGCCACTCTGACCTGATAGACATTTCTCCACATAAAATTATTTGCAAACGAGTATTCGCAGGCATTCCGGTCATCCTCCGCGAACTTCCGGTCCATCCATGCCTTATCCTGCAGTGTTATCTCGTGAAATACTGTTTCTTCTGGTTTCATAAATACCTCAATTCTAAATTTTAAAAAGAGTCGCCGCCACCCTTAAAAAGGGTGGCTCGGGACGCTGGGTGTAACCCCTTGGTACCCGACAGCGTCTCAAGGCGCCCTAGACTTTCTCTTCGTTCAAGTCACTATCGCACTTGACGCGTTGCTTATGCCCCTGAAGGGGCGTTCGTACTACTTCGACTCTGTACCCTTAAAAGGGTCTTCGTATTCTTTCACACTTAATTTGTCCTGCATGATATCATAGTTTTCTTGATCTTGGATATATTTCTTAATTGCCGCTTCGTTTAATCCTACTGTACTGACATAATAACCTTCTGACCAGAAATGACGGTTTCCAAATTTATACTTTAGATTTGCATGTCGGTCGAATATCATTAATGCGGATTTTCCTTTTAAATATCCCATAAAGCTTGATACACTCATTTTGGGCGGAATACTTACCAACATATGAATATGATCTGGCATGATATGCCCCTCAATTATTTCTACTCCTTTGTATGAACATAACTGCTTCAGTATATCTCGAATGTCCATTTTTAATTGATTATAAATCATTTTTCGTCTATACTTAGGAGTGAATACGATATGATATTTACACATCCATTTTGTGTGAGCTAAATCGTTATTCTTTTTTGCCATAAAATCACCTTTCCTTTCTTACGATAGTGACTGAACAACTCTATTGTAACGGAAAGGTGATTTTTTGTATAACGATTTGACTCCACCCGCATAGCAGGTGGGTTTTTGTTTCGGACATCTCCATTTTTCGGATCACGAAAAACTCCGATGTCCTCAACAGGCTAAAGCCCATACGTAAAATGAGCCAGGTGAGAGATTTTCTCACCTGGCTCATTTTTTGTTATTGGATTTCTTTCACTGCCTGTTCTAACTCCTCCGCTGCCCTGGCTCTGGATTTGGCACAGAGGATGATGCTGCAGTCTGCAATGTGATCGTAGTTGATCTCCAGGGCATATTCCACATCGACTTTCAAAAAGTCTTCTGTTTCGGTAATTTCAATATCCCTGGTTTCAATTCCCACCGTCAGTTCTCCGACCGGTGTCAGATAACAGGACACATTCTTTTGGCCTTTCTGAAACACCATATGGGTATTGATACTGCCCTTTTTCAGGATATCCATGGAATCCGGGGTGATCTTCACCGTGTTTTTCACCACTTCCCCACTCTCTTCCATGACCTCTTCATACAGGACATAATGTTTTCCATTTTTCCAGAAATAATCACCGCCGATGATCATTTCCACGTCTTCTTTATCGTGTTCGGAGAACCTGGCTCCGGTGATACTGACCAGCACATCACGGGTCATATTGGGTACTCACTTTCTAACTTGCTTATGGTTTAATATTTCTCAATATCTACTTTTCTGGTTTCTTTTACATCATTTGGAAGAATGGAGGTGGCAAATGCCGTAAATTTCTCTGTCTGATCACTGACAAAGAACTGGTATTTTTCTCCCCCGGTATTCTCTTCATCACAGGATAATCCATATTTCTGCAGGAGATCTCTCAGTTCTATCGCCGTTTCATAAGCCGGATTTACCAGCGTCACATCATTTCCCATAAGTCGTCCTAAGGTGGAACGGATTAACGGGTAATGGGTACAGCCGAGAACCAGGGTGTCCACAAACCGGGATTTTAAACTGCTTAAATAGCGGGAAGCGATCTCATCTGTGACAGAATCATGAAGCAGCCCCTCTTCTACCAGCGGCACAAACAGGGGACAGGACTTTCCCGTAACCTCGATATCCGGCCGCAGCTTCTTGATCTCCTGGGTGTAAATACCGCTTCCGATGGTGCCTTCCGTGGCGATGACGCCGATCTTGCCATTTCTCGTTACCTGCACCGCAGTTCTGGCTCCTGCACGGATCACACCAATGATGGGAACGTCAAATTCCTTTTCTACCGTTGCCAGGGCATAAGCACTTGCCGTATTGCAGGCAATCACAATCGCTTTGACATGCTTCGTCATCAGAAAGCGGATGATCTGTCTGGAGTAGCGGATGATGGTGTCCTGGGATTTGCTTCCATAAGGAACCCGCGCCGTATCTCCAAAATAGACGATCCGTTCTTCTGGCATCTGCCGCATGATCTCTCTGGCTACGGTCAGGCCGCCGACGCCGGAATCGAAAACGCCGATAGGGGCATTCTTATCCGGCTTCTGGTTAAGCTCCGGCTTCTGATTACACATCATAACGCTCCTTTGCGTGGTTGATCAGGTCATCTACCAGTCTGGACTTGGAGATTCCTCTTGCCTCCCACAGCATCGGATACATGCTGATGGCGGTAAAGCCCGGCAGTGTATTGATCTCGTTGAAGACCACCTCTCCAGCATCTGTCACGAAGAAATCCACTCTGGATAAGCCGTAGCCGTCCACTGCCTTGAAGATCTCCACTGCTGCTTTGCGGACATCTTCTGCCGCATGCCCCGGAAGCTCCGGATCAACAACCGTCTTGGACTCTGCATTATAGTATTTTGCATCAAAATCATAGAATTCAGCCGCAGCCATGATCTCGCCGACGCCGGAAGCCTTCACTTCCTGTAAGCCGCCGCCAAAGACCGCGCACTCTACCTCATGGCCGATGATGGTCTCTTCTACCAGGATCTTGCGGTCATGCTTTGCTGCTTCATTCAGGGCAAAGACCAGTTCTTCCCGGTTATCAGCCTTATTGACACCTCTGGAGGAACCGGCGTTGGATGGTTTTACAAAAACCGGATAAGACAGCTTGTTCTCAACAGACGCGATGACGCTGTTCATATCCTGTAACTGGCTCCGTCTCACAGGAACATAGTCTGCCTGGCGGATGCCCAGGCTGTCTACGATCAGTTTTGTATACAGCTTATCCATGGAAACCGCGCTTGCCAGCACGCCGCAGCCCACATATGGAATCCGCGCCAGTTCTAACAGGCCCTGGACCGTTCCATCCTCGCCGCGCAGTCCGTGAAGCACCGGGAATACCACATCAACCCTGACTTCTTTTGTGGCGTCCCCTTCGGAAATAATGACACATTTCCTGGTCGCATCTGGGGATAATACGGCATGAGTTCTGCCGCTTCTCCAGGTGTCATTGCGGATTTCCTCCACAGATGGAGTCAGAATCCACTCGCCCTCCTCGGTAATACCGATGAGAAGCAGGTCATACTTATCTTTATCGATCTGGTCAATTACATTGGCTGCCGACATGCAGGATACCACATGCTCGGACGACTGTCCGCCAAATAATACCGCTATCGTTTCTTTCATCATACAAATCTCCTTATAGATCTCACGTTTTCACATCAAGCAAACATCCAGTCTGCGTGATTAATTATAGCACACCTGGTAACAATTACAAATAGAAATTCGTAAAAGGAGGCTGCATAACGATGAAACGCAAAAAAGAACTGTCTCTCTCCATTGCCTGCTTTCTCCTCTCTTTCCTCTGTTTTATGGCATGGAATCAGGAACGGGATGAAAACCTGGCAGCAAAAATCTGTCCGGCAGTGCTCCGGCTTCACGTGATCGGAGCCAGTAACTCCGATCAGGACCAGCAGGTAAAATTGCAGGTAAAAAGCTTTGTGGTAAAACAGATCTCCAGTTGGAATGCCAGCTCCAAGGACGAACTGATGCTCGAGGTCCAGAACCGTCAGACCAGTCTGACAGACGCCATCCGCTCCTACGCCGCATCGGAGCTTGGCATTCCCCTGGATGTAAAGCTGTCGGTAAGCCGGACCTTTTTCCCCACCAAATCCTATGGAGACCTGACTTTTCCACAGGGAATGTATGATGCAGTGGAAATCCGCCTGGGGGCGGGGCGTGGGCGGAACTGGTGGTGTGTCCTGTATCCAGAGCTCTGCTTTCCGGATCTGACCCACGCAGTCGTGCCGGAAGAATCGAAGGAGAAGTTAACAAAGCTTCTGGGAGAAGAAACCTACGCCAAGCTCTTAGAAAGCCAAAATGCCCGGCTGAATATCCAGCCAGGCATCTTAAAACTACTTAAATCTCTTTTGTAAAGTCATGCACACCGCTCAGATGACAGTCTAATCCAATGTGACCACACCATACAGTGCCCAGTTATAATCATTGATCGCCTGCTTCAGGCTGAGAACTGCGGAATCATACGCCTGTTTCTGCTGGAGATATACCATCTTCAGCTGAAGATACTGGAGATTGCCTAACATTCCCATGGCATACTTTCTCTCATTGCCTTCCATGGTCAGACGGGCGCTCTCATAAGCACTTGCAGCGCCATCACAGGTGATCTTGCTCTGCAGCACCGCTGTATACAGATCATGCACCTTGGTATTGATCTTATTTTCCGTGTCCTCCAGGGAACGTTCCTTGATGCCACGGTTCACATCACCATGGCCATTGGTCCCGCGAAGGGAAATGATCGTCGGATGATAGCTGATGGCCTTCCTGGTATCCTCATCCGGGTTCATGGTATCGATGGAAGCCAGCTCCGGAGCCGGAACTGCAGCGATCTCCATGTCTGCATTGTAGTCCCATCCGGTCATAACGCAGATATTTCTTTTTAAGGTCGTCAAACCGTCATTTAAGGATTTCTGTCCATTCTGTGCACTGGTTAATGACTTCAGCGCGCTCTGCACATCTGCCTCTGTAGCCATACCGATGCCCTGCTGGGCAATCGCAGAATCATAGGCCGCCTGGGCTAACGTCACAGAAGTATCCACAAGTTCCTTCGAAGCCAGCGTCTGATGATACGTGATCACCAGACCCTCGATTGCAGAAGTCATGGTTCTGCGGATCTGGTCTTTGGTAGTCTTTGTTGCGCCCTGGGCGGTTCTCAGTCCGGTTTCCAGTCCCTTTACCGCCTGTTTTTCGATGGCAGAGGCAGTTGCCATGCCAATCTTGTATGACATCATATCCCCGTCATCTTTCGCTCTTCTGGCGTCATCTCTCTGTTCCTGGACATAATCCTTTAAATCTGCCACCGCGGTCTTTAACGGGTCAAGCTGCACTTCGATGGTATCCACCACCTGCCGGTAAGTAGGATTATAATAAAGCACCAGGTTCTCAATCTCATCATATTCCAGGGTATTATCCTGAAGTCTTGCCCAGGTGGCATCATCCATGTCTGTCGGTTTCTCCACTGCCAGGGCAGGGAATGCGGCAGACACTGTCAAAAGGGCCGACAGCGTCAGGGCTGCCGCCTGTTTCCATGTTCTCATGATCTCACTCCCTTAACGATCCAGCTGTAATTTTCCATAGCCTGCAGCAAAGCCAGTCTCTTCACTTCCAGTCCGGTCTGCGCTGATACAAAGCCGCTCTCCGCCTGCAGATATTCCAGACGGCTGATACTTCCCACCTGATACTGGACAGATGCCTTATTCATGCTCCTCTGGCTGACTTCCAGATTTAAAGCCGCCTCATCATAGGCAGCCTTTGCCTGCTGCACGCTCTGGTATGCCGTATTTAAAGCAACTCCGATCTGCTGTGTATCATTTGCCACGTTCTGGGCGTAGATCTTCTGATTGGAGCCATTGGTCACATTCGCTGCCTGTCTGGTATCGATTTTCAGGGTATAATCATTTTCCTGTGCTTTTGCCAGATCAGCAGCAGGGTTAAAGGAAGCTAACCGTTCAAGATCCACCTCTGGCATTGCCTTGATCTCAGGCACCGCATCCTGCTTCCAGCCAGTCATGGTGATCAGCTTCTTTCTGGTTGTTTCAATCTGGTTCGTCAGTGATAAAATCTGTGCATCTGCATCCTCTAAGCTCTGCTGAGCCGCCAGTACATCCGCCTGTGTTGCCATCTGGACAGTCTGGCGGTTCTTTGTCGCATTGACATTGGCTTCTGTCAGTTCCCGGCTTTTCTTGGCCGCCTTCAGCTGCTGCTGCAGCTGGTAATAGCTGTTCATGGTGCTCTGCGCCTGCTGGACCAGCTTCTTCTCCGCTAATTCATTTTCCCAGGAAACGGTGATGCCGTCTTTCTCATCAATGGCCGCTTTGTTTCTCGCCTGGGCTGCACTCAGCTCCGCAGTGATCGTAGACACATCATCCGTGGCATCACCAGCTTCCCGGTCATACTCCTCTGCCTGAAGCAGATACTGACGGGAATAGTCATCATAATCGACACCCTTCATGGTCTTATTATAGGTTTCGATATTATTCTGAACAGTCGGGTTGTACTCATGGATCAGGTCTTCCAGTTCATCATACTCCAGCACATTGTCGCGGAGCTTTGCCCACGCCTCTGTGGTGCGGGCAAATTCCGGACTTGCAGCCAGAGCAGTGACCGGAGCCTGCAGACAGAGGCTTAAACCCATGCACATAGTGATTACTTTTGCTCCATAGTTTCTGCTCATTTTCAACTCTCCTTAATCATCTAAGTCCACCAGCTCTTTTTTCGGTTTCCGGCTCATAACTGAATAATACACCGGAAGCATCAGCATTGCAAGAATGGTAGAAGCAACCATGCCGCCAACATCTACTAATGCCAGACCCTGCATGGTCTTACCGGATTTGCCGTAAGCCAGACACATCGGGATCATGGCTACAATGGTGGTTAATGTGGTCATCAGGATCGGGCGGAGACGGGTAGCGCCTGCTTCGATCAGGGCTGTCTCCAGATCCATTTCCTGACGGTACTGGTTGACCGTATCCACATAAAGGATACCACTGTTTACTACTGTACCAACTAACATCAGGAAACCAAGCATGGAGGTCATGCTGATCTTACAATTTGCCAGGAACAGGAACCCAAAGGAACCGATCAGGGCAAATGGGATCGTGGTCATGACCATGACGGAAAACTTCACGGATTCAAACTGCGCCGCCATCACTACGAATACCAGGAAGATCGCGATCATAACCGCCTGGAATAAAGCGCTTAACTCCTCTCCCATACGTTCATCCATGGCATTCTGGGCACGCTCAACGGTAGAAGAAAGATTCAGGTTCACGATCTCCCGGTTGATCTTATTCTCCAGTGCGGTGACTGCCTTGTCATCATCGGTGTTGACTACACCGGTATAATCGCCGGTGATCGTTACCTGATACTGCTTATCCGAACGGGTAATGCTTAATGGGCTGTCTTTATAGGAAATATCCGCAATATCAACCAGAGCCACAGAAGCGCCCGTTGTTGTCGGGATCACAATTCCCTTGACCTGGTCCAGAGTGTCATACTCGCCGTCCGGATACTCTACATTCACGTCAATATCATTGCCATTGACCTTTAACGTCGTGGCAGTGCTTCCGCTTAACATGGTGTTGACCATACCGGCAACCTGAACCGGTGATAACCCCTCTGCTGCTGCTTTCACAGGATCAACATCGATCTTGATCAGTGGGGCGGCATTTTCCAGTGTAGAATGAACTCTGGTGACCTCAGAGCTGGCGGTCAGCTCATTTACGATCTTATCAGAAGCTGCTTTTAAGTCATCATACTGGGTACTCTGTAAAATCACTTCGTAACCGTCAGAAGTCGTCATCATGGAACTGCTCATGCTGCTTACTTCCTCCATGGTGATATCGCAATCTGCGAATTCTGCCATGACCGGCTTCCATTTTTTGATCAATACCTTGGGTTTTACGGATTTATCCTTTAAATATGCAGTCAATGTAGCGCCGGAGCCGCCGGACATGCTCAGTCCTGAAGAGCCGTAGGATAACATATAGGAATCCACATTTTCATCAGAAGAAACCACGGCTTCCACACCCTGTAAGATTTTATCAACCTCTTCGATCTTTAATCCAGGTCTTGTTTCTACCGATACACTGATGGAATCACCATCCGAGGCTGCCATCAGCTCAAAGCCCAGCTGACCGGCCAGCACAAAGGACAGAACCAGCAGAACCACAGAGGTCATGATAACGGTTTTCTTCTTTGGAAGAAGCACCTTCATCAATCTGCGGTATCCATTCTGCAGCATTTCTACCGGTCTGGATAACGGCGCCGCATCTTTTTCTTTTGGCCGGTATACCGTATAACATAACGGCACGATGGTCATAGCGGAGATCAGGGACGCCAGCATACAGAATACAATCGTAAATCCCAAAGGCTTAAACATCTGTCCGGACATACCTTCCAGAAGTGCCAGCGGAATAAATACAACACAGGTGGTAATAGTACCGCCAATGATCGACTCCAGGACAATTCCGCTTCCCTCTAAGGCTGCCTTGGAATATTCACGGAAGCCAACGCCTTTCGTGGAACGGAAGCAGCTCTCCAATACTACGATGGAGTTATCTACCATCATACCAACACCAAGCACCAGGGAGCTTAAGGTGATCACGTTCAGGGAAAATCCCGCCGCGCTCATGGCAACCAGTGCTGCCAGAATGGAGATCGGGATGGAAGTACCAACGATCAGGGAGGCCTTCAGGTCACCGAAGAACAACCAGATAATGATCATGGAAACCGCAACCGCCATAACCATGGTCTGCATAACGGAGCTTAAGGAGGATTTGATCATATCACTGTTATCATCAACAACCACGATCTCCAGGTTCTCGTCATTGGCCATCAGGCGGTCCACAACCTTGCGGACTGCTTTGGATGCTTCCACATCACTGCTGCTCTGCTGCTTCTTGATGGCTACAGAGATCGTATCACGGCCGTTATAACGTCCGATACTGCTGGCTGCTTCTTTGGCATTATAAATATTGGCAACATCCTCTAAGTAAATGATATTGCTGCCTCCAACAGTGATCGGGATCTTTTTCAGGCTTTCCATGGTGCTGTAATCCACACCGGCAGAAACTGACAGCTCCTGCTTCCCCACCTGGGTGCTTCCCACCGGATAGGAAAAATCCGCTGATTTTACTGCTGCAGTGATGGCGTTCATGGACAAATGATACTGATTTAACTTTTCCGGAAGAAGCTCGATCTTTACATACTCCTTCTGACCACCGGAAATATCCACGCTTGCCACGGAAGACAGCTTCTCAAATTCAGGAACAACCTCATCATTGACATAGTTATAAAGATCATTCTGGGCATCATTGTTGACAGCCAGCGTGATACTTGCCACATCATTGATGTTCATCTCCATGATGGTCGGGGTCTTCACATCATCCGGCAGCTCAATGGCGTCCATCTTTTTCTTTAAATCATCATAAGCACTGTCAATATCGGTTCCGTAGTCATACTCCAGAAGCACGATACCATAGTTTTCATTGGAAACACTGGTCACACCCTTAATACCGGTCAAGGTACCTGTCTCATCTTCGATAGGCTGTACGACCAGCTGGTCCACATCATCCGGACTTGCACCCGGATAAGTAGCCATAACGATCAACATGGGCATATCCATGGACGGGATCAGTTCCAGTTTCGATGAAAATACGGAAGTTAAACCAAATACGATCAGGCACAGGATCACCATTACCGTGGTGACTGGCCGTTTGAGGACAGTTTTTGTCAAATTCATCTCTTTTTCCCCCTCTAGTTAGCGGCCGTTGTCTGGACTTCTGTTGTTTCTGTTGTTTCTGTTGTTTCTACTGTTTCTGCTGTTTCTGCTGTTTCTACTGTTTCTACTGTTTCTGCTGTTTCTACTGTTTCTACCGTTGTTCCGGTTTCTCCAGCCAGCACCGCAGGAGCGCCCTCATATAACTCCGGATCCCAGGTGGTGATCACTTCGTTATCTGCACTTAAACCGGATAAAATCTGCATTTTTTCATCATCGCTGATACCGGTTTCCACCGTTACTTTATGTACCGTACCATTATCATAAGTATATACATACGGTTCGCCATTGCTATAGTATACGGCATCTACCGGAATGGTCATGACATTTTCTGCCTTATCGGAGGTGATGTACAGCTTCACAGAAGAACCACTGATCAGACTTCCGTTATCTTCTCCGGTTCGCTTTACCTTTCAAATAAATCTTACTGTCTTCGTCAATGTCTTTTGATCTTTTTTCACCATTTCTAGGTTATTATAATAAAGAACCCCTTGCTTCGTCAAGGGGTTCTGCGGGATTTCGTGATTCTTTCCTTATATTTGACTGACCAGACGTTAATCTTTGTCAACTTCTCTTCTGCGCTTTCTGTTTGTTTCCACTTTCTTCTTTCTCAAATGTTTCAGAACAGCCCTCCATACAATAATAAGAATGAGTACTGCTGCAATCACACAGATTACAAGGATTACCTCTCGTGGTATTGTACTCTGAGCCTGCTTTTGTGTTTCACTGTCTGACTTATCGCCGGACACCTGTGCTTCATTTTCTGTGTTATCCTTCTGCAGATATTCATCACTTAATGTCACAGCTGCTTTTCCGACCGGGTTGCCCTGATAAGTATAAGTTACTGTTCCGGTGCTGCTGTTCGTGTCATCCTGCGTAATTTCGTAATCCAGGCTTTGGAAATTTACATTTTCCGGAAGTACAACATATGCATTCGGATCAATTTCTTTAAAATCTGCGGAGTCTTCATAATCCGCAATCGTATATTTTGCGAAATTATTAAATCCATACTCCAGTAAATTGATGGAGTCTGGGTATACATTTTTCCCATGTGTCTTCAAGACAACACTGATCAGCTCCAGATTATCATCTGCTGCACAGGATACCAACGTGTTGAGTGCTTCATCTGTATAACCGGTTTTTCCGGCTATTGTCTTTGGATAATAATAGTCGTTTCCCTCGTAAAACATCAGATCACTCTGCTGAAAGGTTCTCGCCTGATTTACCAGATTGGTTGCACCGATCGTATACTGCTGTGTCTGGGCAATCGTCTTGAATTCTTCATGATTTTCAAGCAGTTCCTGTGTAATAAGTGCCATATCACGTGCCGTCGTATAATGGTTCTGCGCATTCAGCCCATTCGGATTTTCAAAATCAGAATTTACTGCTCCCAGCTCTTTCTGGACTTCGCAGGCAGTGCTTGGGATCACGGTGTTTGGCGTGATTGTGGATACCAGGATCAGATCCAGATCGTCTGCATTTAATTTTGCATCTGTAAGTGCATTTTTTGCCGCTTTTATCGCCATGCTGACTGTTGTATCTTCTTCTGCAATATGTCTGCGCACAATTCCGGTCCGTTCACGGATCCATTCATCATTCGTCTCCACAAACTTCGCGAGATCATTGTTGTCGTAATAATGCTCCGGTATATAAGAACCGGTACCGCATATCCTTCCTCTCATGGTTGTTCTCTCCATTTATTTTTGTTTTAAAATCTTTTTCGTTTAAAATATTTTTATATTCAAACTATTTGATAATATAACATAATCGGAATGATTTGACAAGAGGGAAATTTTTTTGTTTGACGCGAGGGGCAAATGAATGGAAAAGAAGAGTTCCTGTTCTCTT